>Ga0315282_10000418_pt1 | contig 83956 bp, 82 predicted proteins | sample YL17G07_20_MG_FD_203693 | JGI IMG/M metagenome (GOLD analysis project Ga0315282, IMG submission 203693) | Sediment microbial communities from Yellowstone Lake, YNP, Wyoming, USA - YL17G07_20 | ecosystem: Environmental > Aquatic > Freshwater > Lake > Sediment | place: USA: Wyoming | collected...
CGGGCCCGCTGGGATTTGAACCCAGGATCTCCGGCTTCGCAGGCCGACGCCGTAATCCGTACTTGGCCACGGGCCCTCTTTTCACTGCTGCTCAATATCAGTATAAAGATTGCACGGTTCATCGCGAGCGCGGCGGTTCGTCGGTCAGACGCTGGGTGCTGAGTTAGTGCTATATCCACGAAGTTCTCTGCCTAGTGGGTTTGAGTCAGCAGACAGCCTCTCCCAGACCCACAATCGTGGCCTTGGGGGCAATCATAGCCTCCGTGTGGGTGTTGTCACAGATCTACATGGCGGAGACGACTGGGAGCTATGTAACTGGAGAGGGCGCATTTGTGAGCACGACCATCGTGGCCTGGATCTGCATGTCCTTCGCCCTGAGGCTCGCTCCGGTGGACTTCGCTGCCCTCTTCGCTATCGTCGAGGGTGCCAGCGCCAGTTCAGTCTTACTCCCAGCGTTGGTAGGGTTGCCAATAGTACTGGGTCTCCCAACCAGTCTGAGCTGGGGAGACGCGTTGACGGGCGAGATGTTCAGCAGCGTGCCTTCATTCTTCGGGCCGAACAAGACCATCGCTGCACTCGCCACACTCGGAGGAGCTCCAGTTCCCTTCGCTACGCTTCTCCCAACCATAATCTTCGCGGTCGCTCTGAACTCTCTGATCTGGATCTCGCTTTCCGCTCAGATGTTCATTCTCAGGGAAAGGCTCTATTCTCTCCAGACCGTCTCGTATCCCGTTCCGTCTGCGACCTATGCTCTCGTGAAGGAGGTTGTCTCGGGCACAGGTGGGCTCTCACTGAACCGAACGCTACTCTCGGGGTTCTCTTTGGGGTTCTTGTTGGTGTCCCTCACGGAGGGATACCTTTCCAGTGCACTGTTCAACGGGTTTTTCCTGCTCCCGGCTGGTATGACCGGCCAGATATACGGACTCACAAAAAAAATACTGCCGGGTTCGCTGTTGGGACTGGACATCTTCTCAAGCATTCCATACATCTGGTTCCTCCTGTTCGTCCCCTCGTCCGTGAGCGCGACCGTGTCCTTAGCCGGCGCGTTATTCTACCTCTTGATCTTGCCTCTGGAAACAGGACTGGGAGTGATCCCCAGTCAGTACCTAGGGAGCTACACCGACCTGTTCTCTGCGAGCATGAGCCTTGGCCTAAGCTCCCTATGGATGGGAATCGGGCTTTTCCTCTCGTCGGCAGTCGGCATCTTCATAGAAAGGGCAAGAGTGCAACGACCCACCACCAAGGATGTCGCGGGGATCGTCACGATCCTGATCTTCATTGTGCCTCCGGTACTGCTGGCCTGGGCATTAGGCAGTAGTGCTCTGGTCATGGCGGTCGTGCTGGCAATGTCTCTGCTTTCCGTGTCAATATGGAGTGCTAGAGGTCTTGCGGAGGTGAACATGGCTTACGCACCGTCTGAGATCATCGTAACGGGGTCATGGCCGTTCTGGTCGAAGACATTGGGCATAAGACCAGTCTGCTACACCGATTCCGCTTCCTTCTTCCTCGGAGGGTACCTGTCGGTAGCCTCGTCCATCGGCGCTGCCACATCTCTGGAATCGGTCAAGTTCGGTGAGCTGCTCGGGCAAGATCACTTCAGTTCCTTCTCATTCTTCACCTTGGGTTCCTTGATCGGCCTGATCCTAGGGCCCATCTTCTACCTCTGGTTGCTCTTCAGGTTCGGCACGCAGAGCAGGGTTCTCGGTGCACAAGTGCTCAACATGGTCGGGGACGCCACCGGCATATACACGGCGCGCGCCTATCTCATAGGTCACGCAGCACCGCTCAACGTAGACCCCACTTCCCTAGCGACGGGGTGTGTCATTGGACTAGGACTGCCTTTCTTGCTCAACTACCTGTTCAGCATCGCGGTGAGCCCCTATGCACTGGCTCTAGGAGTCTTCATGAGCCCTGCTACCACGATCATTCCATATGCGCTCGTGTCATGTCTGAGGCGCCTCCTCTTTGAACGAAGTGGGGAGGTGGACAGAATTCGTCTGGCATCTGCCTTCGCGGTCGGCCTGGCAGCTGGTGCTGTTTCAGCGGCCTTGATTTCAAACACATTGTACACGTTGTCGTGACACTCAGGGTGGCCACAAACAAGGGGATTGAACGCCCGCCAGATGCGGACCCTCTGCTCCCTTCAGTAATGGACTTGAAGCGACTAGATCGAGAACACAATGCGCTTGATCAACCGTGCCACATTGAAGAAAGTGAAGGTTACTATCTGGCTCTAAGGTCCGCTGAGACTGGGCTTAACTCCTCTCAATCCGATATTGAACAACTGCGCTCCCTTCTGCGTTGCCCTAGAGCTAAGTCAAACCACTATCCGAGTCTTGGCATCTTTTTACGGCTTTCCCGCCGTCGTTGGCGCATGTCCAGTGCCGTCTAAAGCTTTATACGACCTAGGGAGGAGGTTGACTCGAAGACAGATGAACTTTCAAAGGAACGTTCTCGCGTTCGTCGCCGCGATAGCACTGCTCTCTCTGTTATTCGTTGCTCCAATCTTCCCCCAAGCTCACAAGAAGATAGTGATCGACCAAAAGACAGGCAGGCCCTATTGGCAATCGAGCCCACCAGAAACGGGAGGCGCACCTCTGAGGAACGTGATCGGCAACCTGACCGGCTTAGGATATGATGTGGTGGTGGAGCGAGGAGGGATAAACAGTTCAATTCTGCAAGACGCTTCCGCTCTAATCCTCTTCAAGATAAAGACACAGGCGGGGAACTACTCACAGGCGGAAATCGATGCCATAGTCAATTGGATGAAGACTGGCAACAAGTTTCTCTGGGTTGCGTCGGACAGCGACTACTTAGAGCCATACTTGACGACAACAGGCGCCGACTTCAAGGAGGATCAGCCGAACAAGATACTAGTTGCTATCGGAGCTCACATAAGGTACGACTACGTGTCGGTTGAAAGCCCGACCTGGAACGTCGGAGGAGGGGCATACAGGGTTCTGTCCAACGTCACGAACACTGCCGATCCCGATGCTGCCAAGATACTGACGGGAATCACCAAGCCTATCTTGTTCCCTGGACCTACGGCCATTGTCTTTGCTGACGACAAAGGAACCTTAGTCTCTTTCGACCAACTGCCAAAGCCCGGTCTGTTCTCGTCAACACCGGCCGTCTTCTGGATTCTCAAGACCGCACCGGATGCGAAAATAGTCGACGGTAGCCCGCTCTTTCCCCCGGTCTTCTATTCCAACGGACAGACAGGTTCTTTCTTCCTGATGGCTGGGGAGAAGTACCTCTACGGCTCGAGCAAGGTGATAGTCACAGTTGAATCGCCGATCGGTGACATCGGATATTCGGTGTGGTCTGATTCGTACAAGGGGGTCTCTCTAGACGGTCCAAAGCTCCTCTACAACACCATAGCCTGGGGACTCACTCCTGATTCGGCACCGATACCGACCGGGTACTACCTCATAGGCGCGGTCGTGGTGGTCATAGCAGCTGGCGCGGTGTACTTCTTCTTCATCAAGAAGAAGTAGGGAGGAGATTCTTCCTCCCCTCTCTTTTTCTGTCGCCCTCACCAGCACGTATGCTGATGCCGCCACTACCAGTGTGGCTCGTATGACCGCGTATCAGGTAGTAAGAGAGGATCCGTTCTCCTCACAGGTGAGAGCAGCTCTGCCTTGGAAGGTTCCACCGTCAGAGTTGCAGTTTCACCTCGATCCTGAAACAGTAGGTCTGCTCTAAGCGGTACAAGCACGGTCAGCAGCATTGACGGCACGACGCTTTTGACCTCATCTCAAGTGGACCCAGTCTTCCCGAGTTTCAGGCCACCCGGTTTGGTCGGAATGTCAAGCCCGCGTACGTCAATTGACGAAACCTGTGTCCAATCGAGAGATCATCATAGTGTTTTTGGTTGGTCTCCCAAGAATTCCCCTAGGGGAATTCCGTCTTCGGGAGTCACGCTGACCTTTCTCGGCACGGCCCTTATGTTGCCCCTTCCAAAATCCGCGACGAACACGACGGGAAAGCCTTGCACTCGCTTGCGAATTCCTCTGCCCAAGTATAGATAGGCTCCCGTGTTCCTCTTGACTTGCACCAACATCACTCGACCCCGCCTGATGCACACTAGATCCACTGGCCCCAGGCTTCCACCTGATCTGATCACCGCCCAACCGGCTGCCCTGAAGATGTTACGTACCGCGTACTCTGACTTCGTGCCCCGCCTTTTCGCGCTGGCACCAGGCGACAATTTGCTCGTGGACCTTGATCAACGTTAATAAGTGATTCAAGACATGAGAAGATACTTGACGCCCTACATTGACCTCAAGTTAGAGCCAGATAAGGACGACTATGTCCTAGCCGAGTATCTTGTGGACTCAAGCCTCCCTTTAGCAGAGGCTGGAACGAGGATAGCTGAGGAGGAATCCGTCGGATCTTGGACGGATGTCAGCACGATGACATCGTCCGTGTTCGACAGGTTAGCTGCGAAGGTGTACAAAGTCGACGAGTCGAGGGGCTCAGTGTTCATAGCATATCCTGTGGAACTCTTTGAAGGAGGGAACCTATACCAATGGATCTCAGTTGTTGCGGGCAATCTCTTCGGATTGGGATCTTTGAGGAATGTGAGGCTGGTGGACTTGTCGATTCCGGGGGGACTCCTAAGGCAATTCGGAGGTCCGAAGCTGGGCATCGAAGGTATTAGAGAAAGGATAGGTACACAGAAGGACAGGAGGCCTCACATCGGATGCATATTCAAGCCCAAGGTTGGCCTGACGCCAGCAGAGATGGCTGACTTGGCCTATCAAGTGGGAAAGGAGGGAGTTGATTTCCTCAAAGACGACGAGACACTAACGGACCAAACGTTTTGTCCACTCGAGGACCGCGCCTCCTTTGTTTCGGAGGCACTGGATCGTGTCTACGAAGAGACTCAGAGAAGGGTGATGTATGCGACTAACATAACCTCCAGCCCGGGCGATTTCATGAGCAGGGCGGACATCGCGATCGAGAACGGTGCTAGTGCTCTAATGGTTGACGCGATGGTATGTGGGATAGAGAACATCAGGGTTCTGGCTGAGGACCCTTCGATCAACGTGCCGGTTCATGTCCATAGGACAATGCACGCAGCGTTCACAAGGAACCCCAAGCACGGCATCTCTTTCACGGTGATCTCACTGTTGACTAGGATAGCTGGGGGAGACCAACTTCACGTCGGTACAGCAGGGATAGGCAAGATGGAGTCCGAGGAACCTGAGGTCAAGAGGAGCATAGACATCCTCACAGGGCACCTCTCAAGCTTCAGGGCTGTCTTCCCGGTAGCAAGTGGGGGCATACATCCGGGACTTGTTCCCGCGCTTGTGAACACAATGGGCAAGGACGTTGTGATAAACGCTGGGGCGGGCATATGGGGGCATCCAGACGGAGGGGCGGCTGGAGCCAAGGCGATGAAGGAAGCCGTTGAAGCCACCATGCTGGGAGTGCCACTGAGACAGTACAGCGAGAAGCATCAAACCCTCAAACGGGCTCTCGATCGCTGGATGAGTTGAGACGTTGCGCATCGCTAGGTGCAATGAGCGGAAGATTTAGCCTACCTTGGTCAAGTTGGGCACAGGAGCTCCCGTCAGGACCATCTTTCCCGATAATGCCTTGATGGCCACTCTGATTGATAAGCGGTCCGGGCTGTAGGTCGTGATGTAGACCGACGGCCTCCTGATCTTCTTTAGGTCATAGGGGCTGTTGACCGCGACGACTACTGTCTGCTTTCCGAGTCCAATCACTCTGTTGACCTCCTCACATGCCGCGGGGTTCTTATGAAGGTCCTGCGTGAAAACCAAGCAGACATCTGCAGCCCTAGTCTTCCCAAGAGGTAGCGGTTCCCCTTCAACAACTCTGTCATTGGATATCACCTGTCCGGCTGGGAAGCCCTGCTCCAATTCCTCCCTTATCAGATTACAGAGTTCATCGCCTTGAACTACTGAGAGACTTGCCACTCGGAGTCTCGGATAGATCGGTAGCACACCGTCGTCGTGAATCAGCGCGACTGACCTTTCCACGACCTTGACGACCTCCATCGTGTGTGAGAAGCAGCCCACTGTCGATGTCGAAGGCTTTCTGAAGTTCCTCAGTTTGGAGTCCTTAGTCGCCACGATCCTTGCTGCCCTTCTCTTCAGCGTCTTTGCGAAGGTCTTGTCCCCCTTTGCTTTGGACACGAGAGCCAAATGCACTTCCTCCGCCGTATGCACTCTGTCACAAACTAGAACGATATCATTGCCGGCCTCTATCGCCGCTATGGCTGCCTCACTGACCTCGAACCTGTCGGCTACCGCCTTCATAGTTAGAGAATCGGTCATTATCAGACCTGGGAAAGACAACTTGCGTCGAAGCAGTCCTGACACCACGTTCTTGGAAAGCGAGGATGGCATGGGATCATGGTCAAGCCTAGTGATCGCAACGTGAGAAATCATGACTCCATCAACGCCCGCCGCTATGGCCTTCCTGAACGGTGCGAGTTCAACCCTTTCGAGTCTCCTGAGATCGTGCCTTATGACAGGCAGCCCGAGATGTGAGTCGACATCCGTGTCGCCATGACCCGGGAAATGCTTGGCCACAGACAGAACCCTTCCCTGCCTGAGTCCCTCGACGAACTTGGCGCCGAACTGCGCCACCGTGCTCTCATCCTCCCAGAACGATCTTGTCCCTATCACTGGGTTGTCTGGGTTGTTGTTGATGTCCACCACGGGGGCTAGGTCCATGTTGATCCCTATGGCTCTCAGTTCAGTGGCTATCAGCGTCGCGATCTTGAAAGCATTCATCGGAACGCGGCTCGCGCCAATAGCCATCATGCTAGGGAACTGTGTTGCCTCGGGAGGTAGCCTCGTGACGGAGCCGCCCTCCTGGTCGACCGCTATGAACGGCCTCGTTCCCTTTGTCGACTCAATGAGTGCACTGAGGTCATCACACAGGTTTCTCGCCCCATCAACCGTGGCTAGGTTCTTGCGGAACAGGACGAACCCTCCTGGTCCAATCTCGCGTAGGATGTCCCTTTCGCTCTCGGTCAGTTTCGGTCCTTCTATTCCGGCAAATATAACCTCACTGGCAATCTCACTGAGCTTCATCCTTGAGATGCGCCGGGCGGCACTTGATGGCAACGATATCAGGGCTGTCACCGTCCTGATCCGATCTTTATCGCAAGGTCGAAGACCGCGCGCCTATACGGGTTAATGCTAGTCTCCTTTCTCTTAGGATGGACGGCACTGGTGAGGAAGATAGAGGATATGCGCTTCTCGGGATCTATGGCTACACATGTACCAGTAAATCCTGTATGCCCAAACGATTGGTCTGAGCAAAGCTCACCGAACATGCTCTCGGCCTTCTTAGTGACCCAGCCGTAGCCGTAGTTGCCACCTATCGCCTTGTTCTGGTTGGTTGTCATCAGCTTGACAGTCTCTTCTGACAACAGTCTCCTTCCTTCGAGCTCCCCGCCCCCTATCATCATCCTTGACAGCCTAAGGAGATCTTCCGCGGTGCTGAACAGACCCGCGTGTCCAGCTACTCCTCCCATTGCCCTCGCGTTCTCATCGTGCACAACCCCAATCAGAGGAAGCCCATCTGCCTTCAACTCGGTTGCGACCGCCCTTTTCGTCAGAGTGTCATCTGGAACGAAGCCGGTCTCCTTCATGTCCAGACGCCTGAAGACGAGGTCCCTAGATATCTCCTTCTGGGACCTATTGAAGACCTTCTCCATTGCCAGACCGACCATCATGTACCCGAGGTCACTGTAGACCTCTGCCTCGTTTGGTGGCCTCGTCGGTTTCACGCGCATCAGGTTCTCAATGGCATCCTGCCTGCTTCTTGAGGTCTTGTATAGTGGAATCCCGTCCGGAAGGCCTGACCTGTGGCTCATCAAATCGCACATTCGAACTCGGGGCAAGTTCGTAGCCTCATGGATGATCTCAGATATCTCAGTGTTCAGTCCGAACGCCCCCTTCTCAATTGCCACCATTGCCGCAGTTGCGGTAGCCACCGGTTTGGTGATCGAGGCCATGTCGAAAACTGGCTTTCGGTACATTGGCTTCTTCTCGGGGACCAGTTGACTGAATCCCCCAGTGAGACGAAGCACCACGTCATCATCGTGAGCTATCAGACAGTCATATCCCACGAAATCACCTGCAGAAACTCCGCCTTCAAGCAGGTCACGCAACCGTTTCGTGTCTTCGTCCATCCATGAGTCGACTCGGTTCGAACTAATCTGTCTTAGGGTTACGGTGGCAGGTTTTTGGTTAAAAGCTTTAAATGGAGTTAGCACGCTGCCAACACGTGATGCTCTAATTTGGATCGAAGGATCCTTGCAGTGGGTCTAATTGCAGTGGTGGCCGTGGCTGTCGTGGCTTTCGTGTTTCTCCAACAGAAAGGAAACCAGCCCCCGCCTCCTCCGCAAGGGAAGGAGCTCGTGGTCATAACGCGCCACGACTCCGCGATACAGAAGATCTTCACGGATGTGTACTTGGTCTCTGATTATGCAAAGAGGTACAACATAACGTCGGTAAGGTATCTCAGCACTCCGGTTGGCTACTGGAGATCAACCATAGAACATGGAGGGGTTGATATCGCTTGGGGAGGTGGCCCTACCCTGTTCAACCAGATACTCCAGCTGGGGCTACTGCAACCAGTGACGGGGGCAGAGGCGCTGGAGGTCATAAACACGCTTCCCAAATCGCTCAGCACCGCTTTGATGAGGATAGACGATAGCCAAGGTAGGCCGATGTGGGTTGCCGCCGCGATCTCGTCATTTGGTTTCACTACTAACAATGTGTTCCTCAGCAGGTACAACTTGTCGAAGCCATTGCGTTGGGCGGACCTAGCGTCACCGAGCTTCAACAGGGATTTCCCAACGATCGCTCTTGCCAAGCCGAGCCTCTCGACATCGCACACCAGAACGTACACCATAATACTCCAAGCCTTCGGCTGGGATGTCGGCTGGAGCATGCTGGATAGGATCGCCGCAAACGGAAGATTCTACGACGGCTCAGTGGAGTCTCAAACAGCGGTGGAGACCGGGGAGGTCGGGATTTCCGTATCGATCGATTTCTACGGCTACAGCAGCCACCTGAGAGACCCAGATTTGGACTATGTCCTGCCAGCTGGCGAGTCAATAGTCAACGGTGACCCCATTGCGGTCATAAAAGACACGCAGAACAAGGAGGCCGCCGAGGCATTCGTTGCCTTCGTGCTGTCTGTCGAGGGCCAGACGCTTTGGCTGAACCCCACGCTGAACAGGATGCCGGTCAGGCCAGAAGCCTTCCTGACCCCAGCCGGACGCGCCAGGGCGGATCTCTACGCGTACTACAACCTGACAGTCGCGGGAGCCGGGTTCGACTTCAACGAGACCGAAGCAGGTCTGCTTGAGCAGAGTATGAGCAACTACTTCGAGAGCACCCTCGTCGACTTGCACGATCAACTGGTCGAAGTCTGGTCCTCAATGGTCGCAAAGCTGAAAGCTGGTACGATAACGCAGGATAGGTTCAACCAACTGCTCGCCCAACTGACTGGTCCTATCTCTTGGACTGAAGATAACGGCACGGTGAGAACGTTCACCAAGGAATATGCGAAATCAATAAACTCGCGACTGTTGAACGACACCTCGTTCTCACTGAGCATGAGATTGGTCTGGAGGAACGCGGCCTCAGCAAGGTACGCAGCGGTGAAGACATCACTCGGTGCGTGACTTGAGCTTCAACAGCAGGCTCAGGAAGCTATTCTGGGAAATGGATGGCCTGTCTTGGGCCCTGCTGTTCGGAGCGATAGTCTTCTTCACAGCTTTCATGATAGTCCCAATAGCATCCGTACTGTACAACGCGTTCATTTTCGAAGGGAAACCATCCCTCAAGATCTTTGACCTGATCCTGTCAGATGCGTATTACTTCCCCCTAAGTGTGCACATTACCCCGACTTTCCCGTTTCTCAGCCTAGACTTCAAGATAAGCGGGACTCTGTACACCTTCCAGGGAACCGACAGGCTGGTCTTCTCGGGATATGATCTCGGGGTGATCCTCAACTCCTTGCAGATAGCCTTGGCCACTTCCATACTGGCCACGCTACTTGGGACGGCTCTCGCGTTCATATTCGCCCGATTCTCGTTTCCCGGTAAGTCTGTTCTGAACCTGTTTGTTCTCCTGCCGCTCTTGTTCACGCCTTTCGTTGGAGCCATAGGTCTGAAAAGAATGATTCACATCGACGGGGTGTTGAACATTTTGTTGTCAGACTACCTTCACATACTCCCGTTCAGGATAGGTGTGGAAGGGATTCTGGCTGTCATCGTCGTTCAGGTTCTTGCCTTCTATCCCATCGCGTTCCTGAACTCGTTCAACTCTATCGTCAACATAGATCCAACCCTTGAGGAGCAGGCGGAGAACCTAGGAGCTAAGGGCATGGCGCTGCTCAGGAGGGTGATCCTGCCCCTCGCGTTGCCGGGGATAGAAGCGGGTGCCATCCTTACGTTCATTCTCAGCCTCGAGGATCTCGGCACGCCCTTGGTGTTTCAGGGGACTGCGGCCGAGAAGACGTTGACTTACCAGATATATTCGAAGATGTTCTCCCCGATTGGAGATATCAGACCCGAAGCAACGGTCCTAGCACTCTTCCTGCTGACCTTCAGCCTCATTTCGTTCTTCCTCGTCAGAAGGTACGTGTCACTCCGCAAGTACGCCATGGTGAGCAGAGGAGGTACCTGGAAACCTAGGTCGCAGAAGGCGAGGGGATGGAAGCTGGTCGTGATATACTCCTTCATTCTCTTGATGCTGGCGTTCGCCATGCTACCTCACATCGGAGTCGTGCTTCTTGCTGTGGGGGAGATATGGGGGAGCACGATCTTACCCTCCAAGATGTCGCTCCGCAATTTCTCGGTCGCGTTCTCGGATCCGGAGGTGATCTCAGCGCTCGTCAACAGCTTGATCTACTCCGGTGTTGCCACCCTAATCATAGTCATCTTGGGCACCGGCGCGGCATACATAGTTTCTAGGAAGAACATACCGGGGAAGGAGTTGTTCGACACCCTCGTGACAATGCCGATGGCAATACCGGGTGTGGTAATCGCCGCAGGGCTGTTCTTCACCTATCTGGGCAACCCATTGCTGTCACCTCTCATCAACCCCGCGCCGTTGCTGATCTTCAGTTTCGCGGTGAGGAGGTTCCCCTTCACCGTGAGGTCATCCTTTGCAGGATTGGAGCAGACGCATGTCTCTCTGGAAGAGGCGGCGATTAGCTTGGGGGCGAGCAGGATTCGCAACTTCGTCAGCATTGTCTTGGGGTTGATCTACCTCAGCGTTCTGTCAGGGGCCATGTTATCTTTCATTTATTCCATGTCCGAAGTGTCAACAAGCCTCGTGATAGGCAGCGCCAACCCCAAGTACGGCCCGTTGACGCTCAAGATGCTTGATGTCTTGTACATGTTGTCTGGTGGACCGGGCGTGGCGGCCGCACTCGGCCTTTTGCTCATGCTTATGCAGGGGATCGTGATGGGTTTGTCCTCCCTTCTTTCCAAACAAAGGTCGATAGCCTTAGTGGGGGTGTGATCTTGGCGGACGTAAGGATAGATGAGGTATCGAAGAGATTCGGTGAGGTGGTCGCAGTCGATCAGGCGACTCTGCAGGTAGAGGACAAAGAATTCTTCGCTCTTCTTGGCCCGAGCGGCTGCGGGAAGACTACTCTCTTGAGGATCATCGCAGGGTTTGAACTGCCGGACAACGGGCACGTATACTTCGGAGACAAGGAAATGACGAACGTTCCTCCGAATGAGAGGGGAACCGGGATGGTCTTCCAAAGCTACGCGCTTTGGCCTCACATGACCGTCAAGGAAAACATTGAGTTCGGTCTAAACATGAGGAGACTCACCAAGGAAGAGAAGGTGAAGCGTGTGACGAATGTCTTGGAGCTGCTGCAACTCAAGGGCCTTGAGGACAGGAATCCTCTGCAGTTGAGCGGCGGGCAACAGCAGAGAGTCGCCGTCGCTAGGGCTCTCGCGATAGAGCCTCAAATACTGCTGATGGACGAACCGCTGAGCAACCTCGATGCCAAGCTCAGAATAGAGACCAGAACGGAACTCAAGAAGATCCAGAGGGAGCTGGGGATAACCGTGGTCTATGTCACACACGATCAGGAGGAGGCGATGAGCATCGCTGACAGAATAGGTGTGATGAACAGAGGTCGCTTGTTGCAGGTAGGATCCCCGAGGGAGATCTACCTGTTCCCGAGGAGCCTGTTCGTCGCGGACTTCATTGGCCAAGCCACCTCGGTCACTGGCAAGGTTGCATCGAGGGATGGACTGGTGGGGCTCGCAACTCCTGTCGGAAAGATATTGGGTAAATCTCCGCCAGGCCTGGATGTAGACGTTGGGCAGAAAGTGATAGCGATAGTCCGTCCTGAGCACCTTTTTCCGGACCCAGTGGATCAAGCCAATGAGATCAAGGTGAGGATCTCCGCTCTTTCCTACCTGGGCAACGTTACGAGAGTGTTCGGCCAGTCAGATGGACTGAACCTCATAGCGGACTTACAGGTCGACAGGCCTGTCTCCATCGGACAGGAGTTGAAGCTGTACTTCCGGCCGAACGACACGCTGATACTCGCATCACAATAGCTTTATCACAGTAGGCCCCCGAACGGAAGGCAGGATGCTCAGGATACACACCTCCAGAGTAGAGCCCGAGCGCCTAGTGCATCTGTTCCTCAGGCTTAACGAATTGCTGTCGTTAGGTATTGAAACAAGGAGGGTGACAAGATCAACAAGAGGCAAGGGCGAGGAGAACGCCTCTGCTGGCGACTTCCTGATAGACGAGAACTCGTTGGAGGGAGCATCTGGTCTCGCACGAAGGGTCGCCGACGAGGTCGGATTGAAGGTCACGAAGATGCCAGCGTATGATCCAGACTCCACTTCGAGAATCAGGACTCCCGTAGTGGGGCTGTACAGCGGATGCGGGACCAGCCCTCATTCATTGGTCCAGCTCCATGAAGCTTTGGAGGCGACCGGGTTCAACTTGGTGTCGTTCATGGACTCTCGAGACTTGGGCAGTGCCCTTTCGAACCTCGATCTCCTAGTCATACCGGGAGGTGACAGCACTGAGATGGCACTATCGATCGGCCCGGAGAACGCCCACTCCATAAGGAGATTCGTGGAAGCTGGAGGAACCTATGTCGGCATATGTGCTGGCGCCTTCTTGGGCATCAGCTCTGTAACTGGAACGCTGGGGCCGAGACACCCGTCGTTCTCATCATGTCAGGAGATACTAGGGGCCGTGAATGTACAACTCACAAACGAACCGTCAGAAGTCCCGCCAGTGCCGATGTGGTCGTACAGGAATTACGGAACCGTGATGAGGTTGTATCCTTACGAGGGAGACATCAAGTTCAAGCTGAAGAAGAGGTCCGATCCCATCACGGTTGGACTTCCATCGAGTTTCCTGCTCGAGATGGAGGGACCGGTCTTCAAGGTCAAGGATTCGGCGGACATACTCGTCATCTCTGACGGGATCCTACCGACCACAACCCTCGGGGTGAGGCCTTCCGGAGCCGAGTCGCTATTCGAGCAATTCGACGCAATAGTGAGGAAGAAGCTGGGTTCTGGATCTTATGTTCTGTCGTCCCCACACATCGAGTCACCGGAGCATCCGGAAGGGACGGTCCTGTTCGCCAACACGCTCTTCTCAGCAGTCTCAGGTACGTTGTCGCTCTCGGTATCGCCAAGCTCTCAGAAGCTCGAAGCAAGGCCCGCGAGCCTGTTGTTGGCTTCTATCGTGGATCAATCCGATGAACTGAGCAGATCAATGCATCGGCTATCACAGTATATGCTTGTATTGGTGCCACTCGTGTACGGGACCGCTTCCGCTAGGCATTCTGGCAAGATCGCAGCACTCAGCGACATGCTGCATCGGCTGTCCGAGGAGAGCCAAGAGCTAGCAGAGATGGCAGTTGACATAGTGGAGGAGCAGCAACTTCTGGACAAGTTGCTGGCTTCGTTGTCGAAAGCGGCTGGTCAGACCGCAATGACCGGGAACCCTCAGCAACTGGTGTCCTTAGTGAACCGAGTCGACCAAGAACGAAACCTGATGATAGCGACAGCGGGTCGCGCATTACCGGCTTTGGCGATGGTGTCACTCAGACTGGAGAAGGAAGCCACTGAGCTCATCTCCAAGCTGACGAAGGGTGAGGAGACCGACATTCTGAAGGAGACATCGGTCCTCATTGAGGAGGTTGCGGGTGGCAAGGCTCTCTACGTCCCATGGTATGATGAACGCGAAGGGTTCGCTTCCGACGAGCCTGCAAACCAAGGGGTTGTGTCCCCACTCATGGGAGTGCGAGCAAAGATGAGATATGTCAGGAGCCTCTCAAGAGCAACTCGCCTCATCGCCACATCGCAGAATAGCTTCTAGCATATAGCACAGCACTGAAAGACTTATCTTCCTTCAGAGGAAAAGACACGAAGATGTACGAGATCGTCAACCTTGACGAGTCTTTCATACCGAGCGTGACGAGTCTGATCAACTCCATCTACATATATGACTCAATCACAACGTGGAGCCTGACAAGGGCCACCCTCTTGGATCCCAACTTCGATCCTTCGCTCTCGTTGGTCGCCGTAGAGGACGGAAATCCAATAGGGGTGGCAATAGCTGCAACTAGGAACAAGGAACCGAAGGAATTGATAACTCATGAGCACGCTTGGTTGAAGATATTCGCTGTGAATCCAGAGCACTTGGAGATCGGGTTGGGAGACAAGCTTCTCTCGCAGATCGAGGGCGAGTTGAGAGCTAGGGGATATCAGGATGTGAGAGCAACCGATTTCGCCGGGTGGCACCTATTCCCAGGCATCAACATCAGGTCGGAGGGCATCTTATCTTTCCTAACAAAGAGGGACTATGAGAAGGTCTCGGAAGCCGTCGACTATGTGGTCGACCTCTCAGGATTCGAAATACCCAAAATGGTTCTGGATCTCCAAGACAAGTTCAAGCAATCTGGATTCACGATCAGAATACCCGATACCATAGAGAAGGAGAGGATAATGTCCTGGGTCCTTGAGATATTCGGCCCAGTCTGGAGCTATGAGACGGTCATGAGCTTCAGGCACAAGCCTCCAGGTGTCATTATCGCCGAACAGGATGAAGAGATCGTGGGGTTCGCCGGGTTCGGATCGCTGGAACTTGAGTGGTTCGGTCCTTTGGGGGTGATAGAAGATCCCAAGTACGAGGGGCTTAGCACAGTCCTTCTCTACGGAGCTCTCTGGGAAATGAAACTCAGGGGGCAGAAGACGGCGGTGATACCTTGGGCCTCACACTTGTTCTTCTACTCGCAGCTACCCAACATAAACAAGATCAAGCATTATTGGATCCTGTCAAAGAAGCTCTAAGCATCTGCTATGGAACAACTGTTCGTTCTGGGGCTTGTTGAAAGCGCGAGGCGAGAAGTGCCATGAGAAACACAGTCGGCTTCCCTGACGTGATAGCCACGTCCTCCGGGCTCCGAACGCGGATGGAAGTCAAAGAAGGCATCAAGTTGTTCTTCAGACTCGGGACGGCTATCGGCACGAGATTTGAAGGCGATTTCGTCTTGGGTCACGACACACGGCCGTCCTCTAAGCCATTCGTTGAAGCCTTGGCATCCGGCCTGGACTCAACGGGTATGTCGGTCACCGTCTGTGGGGTATGCCCAGTGTTCGTGGTGTCGTATCTCGTCTCTACCCGAGTAGCAGACTTCGGCCTGATGGTGACGGCCTCTCACAATCCTCCCGAATGGAACGGATTGAAGGTTTTCGACGCAACCGGCGTGATAGTGGACGAAAACACCATTTCGTCGCTCACCGCACAAGCCTTCCAGTCTGACGAGTCTCCCTCGTTGAAGAGATTCGATCGAGCTGTGGAGCTGCAGGAGGCATATGTCCGAGGTCTACGGTCAGAGTTCGGAGAGTTGGGATTGAAGTGCGATGGGGTGAAAGTCGCCATTGATCCGGGCAATGGCGCCTCGTCGATGCTTTCCCAAACCGTATTGGACATGGTCGGCGCCAACGTCACCATGATCAATTCCGAAACGGACGGAACTTTCCGCAGAGTCATTGATCCAAGGGCTGACACCCTCTCCAAGCTGGGTGAGGCGGTACGTTCCAACAAGTGTGACTTCGGGATTGGATATGACGGGGACGGTGATAGGGCGGCTCTCTCGAACGAGCGAGGTGAGATACAGAGGGAGGATATGACTTTGCTGGCGTCTCTTCGTCAGCTGCTGAAGCGCGTGAGTTCGCCCTTCGTTGTGAATCATGCCTCATCCTCTGCCTTCGCGGATCTCTCTGGGGCCACAGGTCGTCGTCTGTACCTCTCAAAGGTGGGAGAAAGGAACGTCGTGATGAGAATGCGCGAGACGGGCGCAGTGCTAGGTGGGGAGGGCAGCTGCGGAGGTGTCATATACACCAAGCTAGCTGCTACAAGGGATGGCATACTCGCCACGGTCGCCACTGCGTCGCTGATCCGGGAGGCCGGCGCCATCAGCGACATCCTAAGACCGTATTCCCGATATCACCAATACAGGCAGAACGTACCCTATGATAGTGCCTCCGTCAGTGAGGATAGGGTGTTTTCTCAGCTGAAGAGCGCTTTCCCCGACACAGAATGTGAAGACTGGGACGGGCTGAAGTTCCGCGAGTCCGACGGCTGGGTTTTGATCAGACGTTCGCAAACGGAACCCATCATAAGGGTCATAGCGGAGGCGTTCTCGGAAGATCGGGCCCAGTCACTGGCGCTCAAATACGCGGCTGCTCTAAGCCGCGCCGTTGGCTCAAGTCGACGGGACTAGCTCCTCCCACAGTATTTCTTCAGGAGTATGTCTCTCCGCTTCCTGAGCATGTTCAGTCGCCTTTCCAGAAGCACTGATTCCTCCTCCATCCTCCTCAGCTCCTCTATTGCTCCCGCGCCGGCCATAGACGTGAGAGTTTCTCTATCTTGTGATTTCGGGATCTTCTGAGTTTGACATGTCAACTCCCCCGAATTAACATCGACTGTCAACCTGATCTTCCTCGCCAGCCCAAAGTACTTTCGGTTGGTCCTCTCCCCCTCCCACGATCGTATTATTCCGGCCTTCTCCATCAACTCAAGGTGCCTTGCCACTGCCTGAGGCCCGGAATCCGATAGCCTTACCAAGTCTAGGAAGTAGGTCGGACTCAAGCTAAGCCTCCTGATTATCCTGAATCTGGTTGAGTTACCCAACAACCAGAGCATCTCTTCTAGGCTCTCCAACTTCGCCCCCTTATGTGACATCGGGCAACTCTTAAATATTACTCACTAAATGTGATTAACACAAGGTGATAGGTGAATGCCCCTTGTGGGTATGTTGTTAAGGGAATTCAGGGAGTCAGAGTCGAGGGCCAGTGTGGGCGCGAGGTCGGCCCCTTCGCCCGGCGGATGCGATTCCCTCATAGAACTCTTCGTACCGGTAGTGTTTAAAAGAAGGCTCGGTTACGCCTACTTCTGTAGGAAGAGAGGAGAGGTGGTCTAGGCCAGTTGAGCAGGGGCGACTCTGGGAACGAGAAGGATCAGGGCAAGAACTACATGCACTTACGCGTGGCAGAGGCGCTGTCAACGGATGTAGGGAGGGGGATAGCGAGGGTAGATCCCGCCGTTGTTGAGAGCCTGAATCTCCAAACGGGTGATGCGATTGAGGTGGTAGGAAAAAAGAGGACATTCGCTCTAATATGGCCCGCACATCCTAGGGACGCGGGAAGAGGTCTCGTACGCATCGACGGCTATACAAGGGAGAACGCTGGCGTGAGCATTGATGACAGAGTCAAGGTCAGAAAGGTTACAGCCAAATATGCAGAAGTGGTGAAGCTGGCGCCGACAGAACCCCTCAAGATCATGGGAGGAGAGGAGTTCATCAAGAGCCAGCTCATCGGGCGGATAATATCGAAGAGAGATATGCTTCCTGTCAGGATAATGGGCAGGACGATAAATTTGATCGTGACAAGCTTCTCTCCGAGTGCCGATGCTGTCATAGTGAACGACTACACTCAGGTCTCCATCAGTGAGAAACCACAACCTCCGCCCAGGGATATCGAGAGGATCACTTATGAGGACATAGGTGGACTGGAGTACGCTATCCAGAAGGTCAGAGAAATGATAGAACTACCTCTGAGGCACCCTGAACTATTCGAGCGACTCGGGATAGAGGCACCTCGAGGGGTCCTGCTGCACGGGCCGCCCGGAACCGGCAAAACCCTGTTGGTCAAAGCAGTTGCCAACGAGACGAACGCGAACTTCGTCAGCATCAGCGGTCCTGAGATCATGAGCAAGTACTACGGAGAAAGTGAACAGAGGCTCAGGGAGATATTCAAGGACGCACAGGAGAACGCTCCGAGCATAGTCTTCATCGACGAGATAGACTCCATCGCCCCGAAGAGGGAGGAAGTCACTGGAGAGGTGGAGAAGCGGGTCGTAGCCCAACTGCTGTCCCTCATGGACGGTCTGAAGTCCAGAGGAAAGGTTGTAGTGATAGGCGCGACGAACAGAGTAAACGCCATAGATCCGGCCCTTAGGAGACCGGGAAGGTTCGACAGAGAGATAGAGATCGGTGTGCCGGACAAGCGGGCCAGATTGGAGATTCTGCAGATACACACGCGGGGAATGCCCCTGCTTGAGGATGTGGACTTGAAGTCCTTGTCAGATGTGACTCATGGGTTCGTCGGCGCGGATCTTTCTGCCCTGTCGAAGGAGGCTGCACTGAAATCACTCCGCAGGATACTTCCTCACATAGACTTGGAGGCTGACGAGGTCCCCTCGGATGTCTTAGCCAACCTAAGGGTCACCATGCGGGACTTCAACGACGCCTTGAAGGAGATAGAGCCATCCGCGATGAGAGAAGTGATGATAGAAACACCGAACGTTCACTGGGAAGACATCGGAGGGTTGGAGGAAGTCAAGAGGGAGTTGAACATGAGCATCGAGTGGCCTATGAAATACCCGGAGCTTTTCGAACACTTGGGGATAACGCCATCGAAGGGAGTTCTGCTCTACGGCCCTCCTGGAACAGGAAAGACTCTCCTCGCAAAGGCGCTCGCCACTGAATCAGAAGCCAACTTCATCTCGATAAAGGGGCCGGAGCTCATATCCAAGTGGGTAGGTGAGAGCGAGAAAGGAATCAGAGAGGTCTTCAGGAAGGCCAGGCAGGCTGCTCCATGCATAGTGTTCTTTGATGAGGCAGACGCCATCGCCCCCACCAGAGGTGAAAGGTCCGGTGACGGTATGGTTACCGAGAGAGTCATAAGTCAACTCCTCACAGAACTGGACGGCCTAGAGGAACTCAAGAACGTGGTGGTCGTGGCGGCCACGAACAGACCGGACATGCTCGACGCGGCTTTGCTCAGAGCCGGGAGGTTCGACAAGCTGATCCGGCTTACTTGGCCGGACGCCGAGAGCAGGATGGCAATCTTCGAGGTCCACTTGAGGGGCAAGCCGATAGACGAGGACGTTAACATCTCTGAACTCGTCAACGCATCTGAAGGCTTCACTGGTGCCGACATCGCATTCTGCGTCAATGAAGGGGCGCTACTTGCTCTGAAGGAGGCGATACACTCAATGGGAGAGGGCGAGCAGCCCAGCAGTATTACTCCCAAGTTGAAGATATCGCGGAGGCACCTACTCGAGGCGATAAACAAGGCAAGGGTTCCGTCAAAAGAGGAACGCGTCATTCACGAGCAAGTCATGGATCGTTTCTCGAGGTCGGCCAGGACAGAGATCGGTGCATTGCAGAAACTCGTATCATAGGGCGCAAGCCTTTTGTGTCCCTACTTACACGGGTAGGACGGTGCACGTAGCGTGAGAAGACAGGTAGCACTAGTGGTCAGCGCCCTCATGTCTGCGCTGGCGTTCATCGCGACCTTCCTCATCATAGTGCCGCTCCCGTGGACAGGCGGCTACTTCAACCTCGGCGACGCTGCGGTCATACTATCCGGTCTCCTTTTCGGGCCCGCCATAGGCGGGATCGTCGGCGCAATCGGGCCAACTGTGGCGGACATCATAGCCGGCTACCTCGTGTTCGCGCCAGCCACATTGGTCGCGAAAGCGCTTGAGGGGGCAGTGTCGGGTCTGGTGGTGGGCAGGCTAGCCAAGATGGGCAGCAAGAGGGCGAGGACCGTATCGCTGGCAACGACAGGACTCTACGGGGTCGTTGGCTTCGCCATCCTTGCCTGCCTGCTGTTCACAAGTCAGACATCGGAGACCCTGGTGATGTCGGGCACTTGGGCCGTCGTATTCATCGCGTTCTCCTTGGTCATACTGGCAACGACGCTGCGGGGGCAGTGGTCAGACACCACTACGGGTATACTCGCTGGAGCCATAGGAGCGACCTTCATGGTAAGCACCTACTTCCTATACGAGCAGTTTCTGATGGGAGTGCCTGCGATCTTGGAGGTCGTACCGAACTGCCTCCAAGGCATGTTAGGTTCCGGGATAGCAGGAACGGTCTACGGCTACAAGGGTCTTAGAGACAGAATGAACTCTGTCAACCGATAGCCCGCCACAGCTCATCGGAGGGTGCGTCAGTGATGGTGTTGCTCTTCCCATTGCTCGATGTGGCTCGTCCATCGCCACGTTCTGTGAACCTCCCTATCACCCTGATGTGCATACCCCTCTCCCTGAACTTGGCCATAACTCTGTTGGCCCCCCGCGGAGAGCACGAGGCGAGTATAGACCCGGACGAGATCAGCTTGTACGGGTCAAGTCCCAACGCATCCGCTATGGCTCTTGTTTCCCGTCTGATCGGGACGTCATCCAAGTTGGCACGGAACCCAAGGTCAGCCGCGACCGACATCTCGTAAAGCCCACCCACAAGCCCTCCCTCAGTCGGGTCGTGCATCGACTTGACGCAATCGAATCTTCCCAATTCCAGCGCGAGTCTCAAGACGCTGGTCTTGGAGATCAGTCCTTCAGCCTTTGTCAGGACCGGGGCAGTAATTCCTTTCCTCATCAGTTCCTTTCTCTTCTCGGCTGCGAGGATCGCCGTCCCCTCGATTGCGAGCTCTCCCCCCATCAGTATGAAGTCTCCGGGCCTGATGTCTGACGGGAGTTTAGGCCTCTTCCGGGACGCTCCGATAGCTGTGGCGACCACTATCGGCCTTGGGATGTAGCTCACGTATTCGGTATGTCCTCCAACAACCGCGACCCCGAGTTTCCTCGCCTGTTGGTGAATATCGGAGAACAGTCTCTCGGCCTTATGGAGTCCAATGCCCAAGGGCATCAGCACGGCAATCGAGAGCCAACCGGGTTCAATGCCCGACATCGCCACGTCGTTCGTTGCCACGTTGACAGCTATCCTCCCGAGGAATGTCTGCGATCCCGTGACGGGATCCGTCGAAGATATCACCCACACATCGTCATACTTCGTGACCGCGAAGTCTCGACCGACTCCTGGTCCCTGAACGGTGTCCTGTCTGAACGCTCCCAGCTTGCCAAACACGAACCGTTTCAGGAACTCTATGGGGACCTTGCCGGGACTAGGTGTCTTCACATGTCTGCCGAGACATCCAAAGATTATATTGCTTGCTGCCTCTAGACCTACGGCAATTGGACGATGCGGTGAGAGCGTGGAACGAGCTACCATCTCTCTCCGCAACTGAGCTGAGGCTTCTGGAGACAGTCGAAAGAACGCTATTGAGAAGTAGGACGCCAACGGTCCGGGCTTTGGAGAGAGCCTCCCATATGACAGCTGATAGGCTGCGCAACATTTTCGCGAGGCTTTTCAGCAAGGGCCTTCTGCGATATGCGAGTCCCTCAAGACACTCTTTGGCCCTGACTTTCTCAGGCCATGACGCGCTCGCCCTCAACGAGTTGAAGGACAGGTTGAGGATTGTTCAGCTCAGTCCGTCCGCGTCCAAAGGCAAGGAGTCCGATATCCACGTGGGAACAACCTCCTCAGGTGAGGATCTTGTGCTGAAGTTCTACAGGTTCGGAAGGGTCAGCTTCAGGTCAGTCATGTCGAAGAGAGAGATCACCTCACACAGACTGCCTTGGGTGTTGATGTCAGCAAGAGCCGCCTCACAGGAAGCCGATGCATACAGGCACCTGCAGGCAAAGGGCGTCGCGGTACCGCAACTAGTGGCGGTCAACAGACATGTGCTAGTGCTCAAGAACGTACCAGGGGCCTTGCTACAATACGTTCGCCAGGTGGACCTTGAACTGGCTAGGAGGGTATTCGAGCAGCTGAGGAGGATGTACGAAAATGCCGGAGTAGTGCACGTTGACATGAGCTCTTTCAACATCCTAGTCGGAGACGACGGGTTGGTATACCTCATTGATTTTCCGCAATGGGTTCCGAGGTCTCACAGGAATGCGCGAACATACCTTGACAGGGACATGCAGAACATAGTCGATTTCTTCAGGAGGAGACAGGTGAAAATTGATCCACACGAATTGCTGGCTTGGGTCGATTCTACGCCGACTTCAGAGTGAGTGTGGCACGTTGCACCGTTTGATCTGATTGAGAACAGCACTAGGCTTCAGCTTCAGAGGCAAGGGAAATGTACAGTATGTTGTTCCCCCTGATGATGACTCTCCCGAGGTTGCTCACTTCCTTGTTTCGATCGTGCTCAACCGCGCCGGTGAGTATGAGGTTCATCTGCAGATCCATTCTCTCAAGCTGTCCAGTGTAGCCAAGGTCGTTCTTCAGCTTGACTAAGATCTGCTTGCCGACCATCCCACGCAACGTCTGCAGTGGCTTCCTGTTCTGAATGTCCTTGGGTTTGGGTTCGCTCAAGCTGACCGCGCAAAGGGCAGATTCATGTGGTAAAAAGACTTTCTAGAGACGTACAGAGCGGAGACAAGCCCTTCCTAACTAAGGGAATTCTTTTTATACCTTAGGAAAAGCCACGTAGTCGTCAAACTATGTCAGAGAAAAAGGAAGACGCCCTAACACTTCGGTTCGACCAGATAGGCATGGAGGACGTCCCGCTTGTAGGTGGAAAATCCGCAAGTCTGGGAGAGATGACGAGGAGAACGAAGGCCCCGGTGCCCATGGGGTTCGCCACCACAGCCAAGGCGTTCTGGCTATTCGTGGACAGGAACAATCTGAAGGCCAGAATCGAGAAGGCTCTGTCGATTCTCAAGGATCCGAACGACACGGAGACCCTGAGGAAGGTCGGACATGATATCCGTGAGATGTTCGTTCAGGCAAAGGTTCCGGATGAGATCAGGGCCACGGTAACCACAGCCTACCATCAACTCGAGAAGAGCGTCGGCCAGCAGAACCCGTCCGTCGCGATAAGATCATCAGCCACAGCCGAGGATCTGCCCGACGCGAGCTTCGCTGGTCAGCAGGAAACTTACCTGAACGTAAGCGGGGTGGACGGAGTCGTGGAGAGCGTCAAGATGTGTTATGCTAGCCTCTTCACGGACAGGGCGATATTCTACAGGATCCAGAAGGGCTTTGACCACTTGGCAGTGGCATTGTCGGCTGCTGTTCAGTTGATGGTGTACTCAAAGGCTTCTGGTGTCGTTTTCACGTTGGATGTTTCCACCGGCGACAGAGACGTTGTCCTCATAGAAGGGAGTTGGGGTCTGGGCGAATATGTCGTTCAGGGCAAGGTAACCCCGGATGAGTTCATCGTGCGCAAATCGGACTTGGCAATCCTGAAGAAAGAGATCCCGGCGAAGAAGATCATGTTGACTCGTTCTGAGAAGGGTGGCACGATCGAGAAGCAAGTGCCGGCTGAGCTTCAGAGGTCTCCCGTGGCCGATGACAACCAAATAAAGGAGCTAGCGAAGTATTGCATCGCCATAGAGGAGCACTACAAAAAGCCGATGGACATTGAGTGGGCCCTCGACGAGAGAGACAACAAGATCTACATCCTCCAGGCTAGGCCAGAGACGGTCTGGTCAATGAAGACTGCCGAGAAGCCCAAGGAGGAAGTGGTGGTGACAACATCGGATAGGACGGTCTTAGTCCGGGGCCAGCCGGCTTCCCCGGGGCTAGCGGTCGGCAAAGCGCACATCATCATGGATATCGAGAAGTTGGGAGAATTCCAAAGTGGCGAGGTGCTGATCACAGAGATGACAGCTCCCGAGTGGGTGCCCGCCATGAGGAAGGCTGCAGCCATCGTGACGAACAGTGGCGGTATGACCTCTCATGCTGCAATAGTCAGCAGGGAGCTTGCCATACCCTGCATAGTAGGGACCGCCAGCAGGGGGAAGTCCGCAACCGACGCGATCCCGAACGGTGATATCATAACAGTTGATTCGAAGCTGGGTGTCGTGTACAAGGGAGCCATAGAGGAGGCGGTCGCGAAGAAGGAAGCTGCCGCTGGTCCGGTGACGGTAGCTGCTGAATCCTATCCGGTCACAGGTACAAAGATCTACGTCAACCTTGGTGAGCCAGAACTCGCCGAGAAAACAGCAGCGCTTCCTACGGACGGCGTTGGGCTCATGAGAGAGGAGTTCATCTGGGCAGCCGAGATCGGCGAGCATCCTCTGTACCTTCTCGAAACCGGGCAACCTCAGAAAGTGATAGATAAGCTGGCGGACGGGATGGCCAAAGTCTGCCGGGCATTCTACCCGAGGCCCGTGGTGATCAGGCTCACCGACTTCAAGAGCAACGAGTACAGGAACCTCAAGGGAGGAGACAAGTATGAGCCGGTTGAACCGAGTGCACTTCTGGGATGGAGAGGGGCTTCAAGGTACTATGACCCCAAGTACCTCCCGGCGTTCAAGCTCGAGCTTGCTGCGGTGAAGAAGGTCAGACAGGAGTACAGCCTGAAGAACCTATGGGTTATGGTACCGTTCTGCAGAACCATCGGTGAAATCAAGAGAGTTACCGAGATCATGAGGGAAGAGGGTCTCGAAAGGGGGCTGGACTTCAAGCTCTGGGTCATGGCGGAGATACCGAGCAACATATTCATCGCAGACAAGTTCAACCAATACATCGACGGGTATTCCATCGGATCCAACGACCTCACAATGCTGATCCTAGGCGCGGACAGGGACAACGAGACGGTTGCTCACATCTTCGACGAAAGAGACTTGGCAGTCAAGAGGGCGATCGCCTACCTGATCAAGATAGCGCACAGGGACGGCAAGACCGTGAGCATATGTGGCCAGTCTCCGAGCGTCTATCCGGAGTTCAACGACTTCTTGGTTAGCGCGGGGATAGACTCGATCAGCGTGAGCCCTGACGCCGTCGTGTCCGTGAGGAAACGCGTTGCATCAGTAGAACACAGGCTCCTGCTCGATCGCTCCACAGGAAAGGGACTGGCTCCGGATCCGGACATCGACCTCCCGTAGCACAACCACAGAGCGCTCACTGAACCTGCAGCTGGAATCCTCCAGCCACACTCGGAATGCCGGCTGCTCTGCTTTTAGCGGTCCGGCATTCTCTTGATGCCCGGATCCGTGAACACGTCTATCTCGTCGATGCTCTTGGTGGAGAACTCCGATACGATGGCGCCGTCGGGTCCGGCTTGGAACCAGTGAAGGGTATCAGGCTCTAGCGTGTACTGGTCACCTGGATTTAGCTCAACTTCGTGCCAAACCGTGAAGTAGTCCTTCTTGGACTCCGGAACTGTAGCGTGGGGGTTTGCTGTCTTCGGTCCAGGAACGTGGAGATATACCCTTCCGTAGCGACAGCGGAAGGTCTCCTCCTTGCCCGGGTAGCCATGAATGGGTGGATGTCTGTGTTCTGGGCATATTTGGTAAGGCAACAAGACCAGCTCTTTGGCACAGCAGCGTTCAGTGTTCACGTAGACCACTATCTGCACACCGATGTGCTCAATGTCTCCTAGCCCAAAATCCGCTATCTCAATGTTGGCAGCCTCGTCCGGCCTCAGCACAATGCCAGCGCGTCTGAGCATTGCAAGACTTCGTGTCTTGACCTCTTCTCGGTCCATGATCTTGCTCAAGCGTCGACTGCCGGGGAATAAAGGTGTCACGGAGGTCAATCTTCCGCCCAGAACGGTTGAGCCCATCCGCAGGCCCATCATCCTCCCTGATGAAAACGCTTTTTACAGAAGAGACGAAGCCCTTAGCACTGGAATGGCAACGGATCCGGTTGTGGCGCTGATCGTAGGCACAGGGATGTCAAAGCTGTTCGACGTACGAGATCCCCGTAAGGTTTCCACACAATACGGCGAGACGTACTTGGGAGTATGCGAAGTATCGGGAAGAGACGTGTTGGTGGTGCCCAGACATGGACCTGAGTACTCCGTACCCCCACACAAGGTGAACTACAGGGCCATCATGCGGTCGATCAAGGATACCGGTGCTAGGATCGTGATCGCCACGAACGCCGTTGGGTCGTTGAACAGGAGGATGAGGCCTGGCGGGTTCGCTGTACCTGACCAGATTCTCGACTTCACAAGGGGAAGGCCCCAGACTTTCTACGAGGGAGACGGCGAGGTAGTCTTCACAGACGTCACCAATCCATACTCGACCAATGTCCGCGATACACTGTGCTACGCTGCCAAACGGCTGCGAGTCAAGATCCTAAGAAGAGGCGTCTACGTCTGCACCGAAGGACCAAGATTCGAAACCGCTGCCGAGATACGGATGTTCTCAATCTTGGGCGGAGACATCGTGGGTATGACTGGAGCCCCGGAGGTTTTCCTTGCGAAGGAGCTTGGCATCGAATACGCGACGCTATGCATAGTGACGAACTGGGCAGCTGGCATCGCTCCCAAGGTATCACACGGTGAGGTGTTGGACATAATGAAGAAGTCAGGTCCGGTAGCCAGGGACGTAATCAAGTCCGCAGTCGAGCACATCCACGAGGAGGTATGAGCATGGAAGTCCTAATTGAAGGCGGAACCATTTTGACCCCGCGCGGGCCAGTGAGAAACGGGGCCGTAGCTATTGAAGGCAACAAGATAGTGGGTGTGGGACGAGCAGAGGACGTCAAACGGAGCTTCAGTCATCTGGACAAGCTGGATTCGAAAGGCTGTCTGGTGATCCCAGGTCTGGTCAACTCACACACGCATTGCGCCATGACCTTGATGAGAGGTTATGCCGAGGGTGTGTCTCTCATGGATTGGCTGAACAGCATATGGAAAGTGGAAGCCAAACTCACTCCCCAAGACATTGAGCTTGGAGCCGAGTTAGGTGCCTATGAGGCGCTCCTTTCAGGAACGACGACCCTCAACTCGCAGTACTTCTACTCAGATGAAGCGAGCGAAGCACATGCGTTCGCCAAGACCGGCATAAGGGCAGTGGTAGGTCATGGTTTCTTCGAGAGGACAAGGGACGCAGGGCTCAAGCTCACCGAAAGGATGGCTAGGAGATGGCACGGTGCTGAAGGCGGAAGGATAAGAGTCAGCGTCAACCCCCACGCTCCGTATTCGACGGGACCCAACACATACGTCGAGGCTGTTCAGTTGGCGAGGAAGCTCAATGAAGAGCTGGGTAGCAGGGGCAGAGTCATAGTGCACACTCACGTCGCCGAGGCCCCCGACGAGGCCAGACGCGTGGAGGAGAACTTCAAAGTGGACGCCTCCCGGGGGATCGTCAAGTACTTGGACAGTCTCGGTGTTCTTTCTGACCTGATGGTTGCAGCTCATGTGATCCACCTGAGCGATGATGAGGTAGAGATCCTTAAAGCGAGGGGAGTCGCGGTTGCGCTGAACCCGGTCTCCAACCTCAAACTGGCAATGGGTATTGCACCCTACGCCAAGTTCAAGGCCGCTGGTCTGAGAGTCGGTCTCGGGACAGATGGTCCTGCCTCCAACAACAGCTTGGACATGTTCGAGTCAGCGAAGGTTCTCTCACTGATTGAGAAACAAACGATGAGTGATCCCAGTGCCGTTGGATCGAGGGAGGCGTTCTATCTCGCCACAACTGGCGGGGCGAGAGCGATTGGCTGGGGTGAGGAGATAGGAGCCTTGGAGAAAGGGTACAGAGCTGACGTTGTAATCTTAGACGCCAAGGGAATGCACTCCGTCCCCATCTACGATGAGTACGACCACTTGGTTTACTCGGCGAGATCTGGTGATGTCAGAGACGTCTTCGTGGATGGCAGGCAACTCGTAGAGAGAGGGAGGATCATTGGCCTAGAATACGAGGGCTTTCACAAGAGAGTGGAGAACACGAGGGATTCCCTTCTATCAAGGATCAAGCGCCGAGTTTGACAGTGGTGTTACCCCGTGTCCAAGTTCCCAGAGGTTCCTCGTGCAATCGATACCATCAGCCGAGTCACAGTGAGGTTGATCGAACAGTTGGACTCCGATGAGAGGACGAATCAGTTCATCTCCTGCCCGACAACCTCCGACGCGATCATCTTGGAGCAGGTGCGGTTCATGATGTCTTACTTACATCTGACATGAGCGACCCGACTGTCATGACCCGATAGATTTAAGAGCGTTCAGTTAATCCTATACACCAAATGCCGAAGAAGAAGGCAAAGAAAAAGAAGAAGTAGTCTCTTCCTTGGCGTGATCGCTAGCACAACTAACCCCAGCATAGGCGACCCTACGCCGTTGGAACTGATGATTCTTCTGAAATCACCCATCTTCATGATGGGTTCGTAGTTTTTTTTTGGGTTTCATTCCCTTTTTTGACTTACACTACTCTAACCAAGAGTTAAATCTCCGCGGGTTTCTCAAGTTGGAGATAGCAATGGTCAAGCTGAGACTCGGTTTGCTCGGGTCTGGCTTCGCAGCAACGTTCCACATAATGGCGCTCAAGGAGATCTGTGATGCGGAGGTAGTCGCTGTCGGCTCCAAGACCCAGTCACATGCCGAGAGATTCGCGAAGAGGTGGAACATACCGAAGGTGTACCACGGAGAGCAAGCGATCTACAAGGTGGCCAGCGATCCGGATATCGATGTAGTTGACGTGGTGCTACCCAACTTCCTACACAAGGACGCCGTCATCGCAGCGGCCGAGAACGGTAAGCAGGTGATAGTCGAGAAACCCCTGGCCAGAAGCGTGAGAGAGGCCAAGGACATGCTCGACTCGGTCGAGAAGCATGGCGTCCTTCATGCGTACGCCGAGGATCAACTGTTCACTCCTCAGATGGAAAGGTCATTGGGTTTGATCCAGAAGGGAGCCGTAGGCAGGATATTATGGGTGAGAAGCAGAGAGGCTCACATAGGCCCGCACTCCGCGTGGTTCTGGGATCCCGACCTTGCCGGCGGCGGTGCTCTCATGGACATGGGCTGCCATAGCGTCGAAGTCGCCAGGAAGATAGTGAACAAGGATCCCGTCGAGGCGTTCTGCTGGGGCGCAACACTGCTTCACCAGACCAAGGCCGAGGACAGCTGCCTGATCGTGGTGAAGTACGGTGGAGGAGAAATAGGACAATCCGAGAACAGCTGGACCGCACACGGAGGTCTAGACATCAGGTACGAGGTGTACGGTTCGGAAGGAACCGTCTTCATTGACATAACCCGAGAGACCGGGATCAAGATGTTCACGGTGGCGCCAGAGGAGAGAATCGGATACGTAGTCGAAAAGGCGGAGGCAAAGAAAGGTTGGATGTTCCCAACATGGAGGGAGCACCAAGTCTACGGCTACTTGAGGGAGCTGCAGCACTTCGTTGACTGCTTCACGAAAGGAGAACAGCCGAGTGAGACAATAAGGGATGGCTACATCGTCAACGTCATCCTAGACTCTGGCTACGCATCGATGAAAAGCGGCAAATGGGTTAGGATAGAGCTCTGAGGTGTTGAACTTGCTACCCGCTGTCGAGGCGAAGTTGAAGGAAATATCAGCCAAGCCCTGCACGGCAGGAGGAAGTCACGAACCCGCGGTGCAGAAAACAGAGGAGTACCCGGACGGGACGACCAAGTACATAATCTCATGCAGGAAGTGCAAGAATCACTTCGAACTCGAACTCTGACCGAGGAACCGGCTCTAACTTTTAAAGAGGGAGGGGCTCAGTCTCATCAGTTTGGTCAAGGACATTCGGTTCTGGCTCATCGACCTGAACGACGGGGAGTTCGATGGCCAGCGGTCCATCTTCCTCTGGGGGATAGACGGAGATGGACGCCGGATACTCTTATTGGACAAGGAGTTCAGACCTTCGTTCTATCTGCTTCTGAGCGACCGGGTTCAGACTGAGTCGATCCTGAAACAACTGGCGGACATATCATCCGAGGTGGGTCTGACCGCAGATTTCTCCGCAGAGGTCAAGAAGCTGCTGGGAAGAGAATCCCGTGCGATAAGGGTTAGGTACTCTGATACCTCGAAGGCTCAGAGATTGGCTGCCAGAGCCCTCAGGCTGAGGGGTGTGAGTTCTATGTATGAGTTGGACATAAGGCCATCTCAACTCTATCTCTTGGAGAACGAAGTGGCCCCTTGCTCTTGGCATGCGGCTGAGGTGTCAGAGGCCACAGGTGGTCACGGGTACGCAGTGTCCCAAGTGTATTACTTGCACGGTAGGCTGAAGCGCCAAGACGATGTTGCACATCCTCAACTGAGGGTGCTGGCATTCCACGTTGTATGTGCGACATCGAAAGGAACTCCGGATCCCAAGCGCGATCCGGTCCTAGCGGTCTCGATCAAGACGGAGAAGGGGGTTCAATCATTCGTCGCTAATGGAGGGGACGATTCCGGCGTATTAACTGCGTTCACAGGCGCGATCAGGAAGGAAGACCCGGATCTCGTCGTGGGATTTCGCAGCAACTCAAGAGACTGGTCGTACTTGACAAGTCGGGCCGGTTCCCACAACTTGACATTAAACATCAGCAGGGCTATGACCAAACCTCATCCGAGCGTCTTTGGACACTTCTCAATCACGGGGAGGCTCGGTATAGATCTGAGCGACTTGATACAGGATGTCCCTGAGATAGAATCCGATGAGTTGGAGGCGCTGGCTACCTACTTCGGTGCATCGCCGGAGGGAGGTTTCCTCCCTCTGGATGAATTCAGCATCTCTAGCTCGTGGGCAGATGTTCGGCAGAGGGAGAACACAAGGAAGGCAGCAGAACAGCGCGCTAAGGCCGCGTATGACGCGTGCTCGAAAGCCATAGATTTCATCCTGCAGCTATCGTCCCTGACGAGGTTGCCCGGGGATCACGTGCTCACTGCCGCAGTTGGCTTTAGGGTAGATACCTATCTGATGTCCAGAGCGAAGGCAAGGGGGGAACTGATTCCTCCCAGAGAGGAGAGGCCCTACTTGCCCTACGCCGGTGGGCTGGTGATGAACCCCGCTCCTGGGATCCACAAAAAGGTAGCCGTTGTCGATTTCCGATCGATGTACCCAAACATAATGATAACATACAATGTCTCGCCCGAGACTCTAGTCAGGGGTGGTTCCAGTTCCGCCCCTGATGTCAATGTCTCCCCAGAAGGTGGTCACAAGTTTGTGAGGGAGCCTCGGGGGTTCCTGCCGTCAGCACTCCTCGATCTCGTAGCCGAGAGAAGAAAGGTCGAGAGGCTCGCCGGACAAGTGCGCTCAGAGCTGGAGACCAGGGTTCTGCAGGCCAGAGAAAGAGCCCTGAAGGTCATCACAAACGCCACATACGGGTACACAGGATGGCTTGGCGCCAGGTGGTACTGCAAAGAAGTGGCGGAGTCCACAACGGCTTGGGGTAGGTCGCTGATGACGAAGGCGTCCGAAATCGCCCAAAGGGTAGGTCTGCGTGTCATTTACGGCGACACGGATAGTCTGTTCGTGTCTCATGATGAGAAGCGGACGAAGGAGCTACTGCACAGGATAGAGAAGGAGCTGGCCTTCGACACCCGAGTGGAGAAGATCTACTCGATGGTGATATTCACTGAGGCAAAGAAGAGGTATGCCGGCATCACCGAAGAGGGTGTGCTGGAAATAGTCGGCCTTGAGGCCGTGAGGAGCGACTGGAGCGAAGTGGCAAGGAGAGCGCAGAGGGAGATCTTGGAGGTGCTTCTGTCTGGCAGGGGAAAGCAGGCGGCGCAGGTCGCACTCGATCGTATTGTATCGGATGTTCATTCGGGAAAGGTTCCTCTTGAGGACTTCGTCTTGTGGAAGACCATAACTAAGCCACTTTCCGATTATACGGTGCGTGCCCCTCACGTCGAGGCGGCTAGAATGCTGGAAGAAAGGGGATGGACTGTCAGACCAGGGGACAGAATAGGATACCTGGTAACGAAGACAGCGAAGACAAGTGGATCTAGGGTCTCTCCGTATAGGTTCACTTCCGTTGAGCAGGTGGACAGGGAGTACTATGTCGAAGAGCAGATCCTGCCAGCCTGCAACAGGGTTCTTGAGGTGGTCGGACCTGAGAGCTGATCCCAATCAAGATGAGAGCGAGTTCCTGAAATGCATCGTGAGCGCCCGAGATTCGCTGGTCGGTGCGCCCAAGGAGACCGCGTTGTTGGTCCATCATGGTGACGCGGACGGAGTGTGCGCCGCGGCTATTGTGAGACTCGCCTTGGAAAGGCAGCGATGGAGGGTAGAGAAGGTCTGTCTTGAGAAACTCTTTCCGGAAGTCCTCAGTAGAATCCATTCAAGGGACGTGGGCGCGATCATCTACATCGACTTAGGGAGCCCTCATGTGGACAAGATATCAAAGGCCAATCAAGGCAGGAAGCTGGTGGTCATATTGGACCACCACGACGCGACCGCAATCCAAGATCCTTCGATACTGAACCTGAACCCAGAGCTCTGGGGAATCAATGGAGAATCCGAGGCATCAAGCTCCACCGTAGCCTATCTGCTAGCAACGGAGTTGAACAGGCTCAATGAGGATTCGGCACCGATAGCATTGGTGGGATCGTCGGAGCTTCCGGGAAAGATCGTCGGACTGAACAGAATGCCTCTTGAGGCAGGCCTGAAGAGTGGTTCTGCACAAATCTTCCACAGCGGGAAGGGCGAGGCGGTGAAGGTCAAGATAGGTGACGAGTGGTGGAACAGACAGAAGGCCTCCTCGCTGATCACTGCCTTGGGTTCTGTAGGCTATTACAGGGGCGGACCGGATATCGCGATGGATGCGGTCACCACCGGGATAGGAGAGAGAACAAGAAAGCTCGCGGAACAACTCGGGGAGGAAAGAAGGTCAAAGTTCGACGAGTTGTTTTCAGACATCAGAAGACATCCTCTGAAAGATACGGGTTTGGTTCAGTGGATTGACCTAGAGAACAGACTTGCCGGAATGGGCACGAAGGTCATTGGCACTTTCCTCTCAGTCCTGCGGTTCAAGAAGGTGGTCTACCCAAAGAAGTATCTGCTGGGGTTCATGTGGCTTGAACCCAAGATACCAGGGCTCGGCTCGTTGGCTGGTGACTGGACGAAGGTGTCGGCTCGCGCCCCGCCCGTTCTGGACAAGGCAATCGCTTCCGGGACAATGCTCCCTCTTTCCCAATTGCTGCGCAGTGCCTCGAATGCTGTTGGCGGTTTTGCGGACGGACATGCTTACGCAGCCTCGGGAGTGGTACCTCGGAGTACGGAGACGTTATTTGTGGAGAAGGTTGATGAACTAACTCTCAGGCCAAGAGAGCACACATAAGACGATGACCGATAAAGCCTTAAAATGCCCGGCGCAAGTTCAGAAACAATGTCCACAAGCATAGGTCAATCCAAGATGATCGGCAAGCAAGTCTACAATCCAAACGCGACTCTCGTCGGGACTGTCGCTGACATCGGCCTGATTCCGGGACAAAAGGAGATCACGCTACAGGTGAGGACTGCCGCAGGAGCAATAATGGACATCAAATGGGAAGAGATAAGCGCCGTTGGAGACATAGTCATCCTTAGCAAGGAGAAGGAAGTGCCAAAGATGGAAGTCAAACTCGCTCCTGCTGCTGGAGCCGCTGCAGCTCCTAACTGCCCGACATGTGGCAAACCGGCGACTTGGATCCTCCAGTACCAGAGATGGTACTGCTACAACTGCAAGAAGTACCTATAGTGCTCCCTGTGTCTTGGAAAGGTAGACCTCAGCCTCTCTGAGGTCCTTGATTGTATCTATGGGAATCCATGTCTCCTCACTTGGGTACACTGCTATCTCGCCACTCATTTTTGAGAAGACGTCGACCTCAAGCGAGCCTTCCTCCGGTAGACGTGGCTGAATCCGCCTTCCTATGACGTAGATCCCGGCGTTTATCCAGTACGGTAGTCTGGGCTTCTCTCTGAACTCCTCAAGCAGGCCATCCGAAGTGTTCACGACGCCGTACGGAGACGTGAACGGAACCACGGTTACGGTAGCCACCTTCCCCATTTTGTCATGATACCCAGCCAGTTCCGTCAGGTCCACGTTCGTTACTATGTCCCCATTCAGAACGTAGAAGACATCGCTGTGGAGCTTTCCGAAGGCCAAGTTCAGCGCGCCTCCAGTTCCCAATCTTCTTGACTCAACGCTTAGCTCCACGTCAACTCCAAGATCTCTTGATCTTATGTACTTCTCTATCTTCCCGCTCAGGTGCCCGCATGAGATCACAACTCTCTCAACGCCATGTCTTCTCAGCCATGAGACTTGGTGATCCAGTATTGGCGCCCCTCCCACCTCAACTAGAACCTTAGGAGTGTCCAGAGTCAGCGGTCTGAGTCTCTCTCCCAGCCCTCCAGCCAGCACAAGCGCCTCAACTATTTCCGCCAACGGCTGCGTCACCTCTGTCGAGTTGCTGCTTGGGGCATCCTACATCCACTTCAGGAATGCTTCCCTTGAACTGATGATCTCCTCTATCCTCGAAAGCGTCTCTTGGAGCTCCTCTATAACCTTGGAAATCGAGTCATAGTCACCTCTCATTGTCAGCTCAAGGAGTTCTTTTCCCTTTGTTTCTATCTCTTCGGCCAAGGTGATCATGGTGAAGTCGTGATCCATCAGCTTCTCCAGCTCCTCTTCATGCACATTCACAGCATTAGACAAACCCGCGTAGTCTGTTGGAGCCTCGGGGAGCTCGCCGTATAAGTGGTTCAACCGAAAGATTAGTTTATTGATAACTCTAGAAATGTCTGGTTCCACTGCCCTCCGTTGCGCTGACAAACGTCCTTTCTGAGCTGCTTATGGCCACCTCCGAGTTCCTAGTTTCTTGCGCACCGATTAGTCTCTCGATTTCGCTTCCGGTCTCCTTTTCCTCTGTCCACTGCGCTCTTGGACGTGCCTCAACATCCCATCGAGCATAGACGGTCCGGTGGTCATGGCATGCTCTGGTATCTCGTTGTCGACATCTGATAACGAGCAAGTGCCCTTCTCATGTATGGCGTCCACAAATGCCACTACGTATCATGGGCAGGAGAACAGGGTTTTCTGTCAGAGCCACACGACCGGGAAGGCTTATAAGTGCTCCAGCGAAAAACGAGCTCCTGATGTACAACCCTCAAGCAGCGAAGGAAGCAAGGGATTTCATGAACTACACCTATATTGCAATTATAGTCTGCGGTGCACTCATGGTATTAGGAGCATTGTCCAGTCTCCTGACTGTCATGAGCTGGGGATTCTTCATGGGCTTCGGCCTCGGGTATCTGATCTGGGGATTGGTTATGGCAGCAGTAGGGATCTTCGGAGTGTACACAGCCCTAAACACGATCAAGCCAAAGATCCTCGACAAGATTGATCAAGGCAAATACCAGGAAGCATATGCAGTATCGTCCTCAGGGATGACCTTGGTTGTGGCGTTCATAACGGGCATTATCCCGGGAATACTGCTCATTCTCGGCAACCAGAAGCTAACCCTGATAACAGGTGGGGCCGCACTTCCAGCGCCACCACCGCCACCGGCGTAGTCCACTGAACGACTAGCTCACTTTCTGAAGCCTCGCGCTCTGGATTTCGATCAGCTCCGTGACAGTGGTAGCGTCCTCTGGGCTCTTGTCAGTCCTATACTTGCCGGTGAACCTAGGAAACCTAATCGCAAGGCCCGTTCCTTCCTTCACCTTGCCCCATGCGGCCGTGTGGATGGGACTCGGGGTTATCTCGGCTCCTATGATCTCTAGAACGATCCCAGGGACGAACCAGACATCAGCGTCCATCTTCGAATCCACCCTCGGGGGCTTCTCCTTGGCCTTATACTTGTCAAGGACAGTGCCGAGCTCTTGGAGGTTCTTGTCTGTGAAGCCGGTCCCAACCTTGCACACCGTCGGAAATGTATCGGCGTCCGGATCATACGCAGACATCAAGAAGGACCCGTACTTGAACTGGGATCTCTTGCCCATCCCGGCGTAGGCTCCGACCACAACCAGATCTATCGTGTCCCTGAGTTCACTCCTGTACTCACGCTTCAACTTCACCCACTTGAAGGACCTTGCACCAGCCTCGTACTCGGCGTTCAACGCCTTCGCCATGATGCCCTCCATCCCTTCCGCAACTGATTCTTGGAAGAAGCGGTCCATCTCGTCACTGGTTCTCACCGTTTTCATCTCTGACAGCTGTATCTGTCGGTCCTCATCCACTAAGTCCCGCAACATCTGTCTTCTCTCTGAGTAGGGTTTTCTTGTTTGGTCGCGCCCGTTCACCAAAAGGACATCAAAGGCTTTCAGCACCACAGGGATTTCCTCACTCATCTCCTCTATTCCGTGCTTTCTCCTCCTCCTCATCAGTTCCTGAAAGGGCCTTAGCTCGCCCGTGTCCGGATCTGCAGCTACGCACTCCATCTCAAGTATCGCCTCCTTGGATCTCACCCTGTTGCGTATCACTTGGGCAACGTCCGGGTACTGATACGTGATGTTCTCCAGCCTGCGAGAGAATAGCTGAACCTCCTCTCCTTTCCTGTGGGCCTGTATCCTCTCACCGTCGTACTTGTATTCAACAGCGCACGGGGAACCAACCTTCTCAAGTATCTCAGATGAGGAACTCAACCTCTCAGCGAGCTCCATCCTAATGGGTATCCCAACCTGTACTCGCACATCGCGAATCCCTTCCAACCCTTCCTTCTTCAGCTGGGTGGCAATGTAGCCTATGTCAGGCCTTATGTTGTATGCCCTCTCCACTATTTCCCGGTTCTTTCTTCCACCTACAAAGGCCTCGGACAGAGCGTCCAAGAGCGTCATGTCAGCAATGCCCAACCTCAGATTGCTCGTGACGTATCTGATGAGATACTTGGTCTCCTTCGGAGAAGAGTCCATCAGCATCTTGGCGAAGCTAGCCACCTTGTGAGATATCGACCCCTTTCCGCTCAGCCTAGAGAGCTCAAGCGCTCCCTTGTAGGACTCCAGCACTGTCAGTTCGGCGGACACGAGCTTGCGCATCTTCTTGGCAGAAAGCAGCTGAGCCGCAGCCTCACCAACGTCACCCGTCTTCTTGAATCTCCTTTCCACCTCGAGTTCTCCAACCCCTGCGGCTTTCGCTACGCTTCTCATCACCAGCTTCTCCGCCATGCCTACCTCCACCCCCTCGTAGTCCGGAGCCAAGCTTCCCAATAGCATGAAGCAGACTGGACCTATCTCCTCCTCGCTGGCCTCCAAGAGCAGCTCCTTGAGTATGTCGATCATCTCCAGCCTCTTCGAGGTGGATTCGAGTCGCTCCATGATATCAGCTAGCTTGGAGAACTTCAACTGGGCCACCACCCTGTCCTGCAGTCCTCGGAGCGCAACACTTCAGCAAGGAGAGGAGGAGGGGGATGTCTGTCCCTCCCCGACGGCTGGCCCAGTGAGACTATGCTTACGGCCCTCCACTCAGGAGGTGCCCCCAACAGCTCGTTTACCGCCTGCTCGTCAAAAGCTCCTACCCAGCAAGTTCCCAAACCCATATCAGTGGCAACGATCATGAGGTTCTCAACCGCAGCCCCGACATCCAACAATGAATACAGCCGGATGCCTCTCTCGCCGTACCCTCGTCCCGCTGAATCGAGATCGACGAAGAAGACTAGCGAAACCGGTGCCTCGGCAATGAACTCCTGCTCGTATGATGCCAACGCGAGAGCCCTTCTCTTGGGCTCATCCCTCACAACGACTATTCTGTAGGGGTGGATGTCGCCAGCGGAAGGCGCCAGGTACGAAGCTCGCGCTAGGGCCTCTATCACGTCGCCCGGCACCTCCTCATCACTGTACGACCTTATGCTGCTCCTTCGCTCTATAGCCTCTCGGACCTCCATCGTACTCAGATAGAGCGCCAGCTGATTCGATTTTAAGGATTGGCGGTGGAACCTTCTACACTATTGTGAAGGTGCTCTTAGAGAAGCCGTTCTTCTTCAGGAATTCGATGGACTTACGGCGCTGGTCTCCCTGGAGGAAGATCTTTCCGTCTTTCGCCGTTCCTCCGCACGCGCAGTGCGTCTTCAGTCTCTTCGCTAGGGCGTTCAGTTCGCTGCTCTTCACGTCCATTCCTTCCAGTATGGTCATTGGTTTGTTCCATTTCCTTATTTCCAGCCTTGCAGTGACCTTCTGTTCTTCCCTAAATGCTTCCTCAAGAGCCTCTTCGGTCCCAAAGATGTCCGACCCCTCTATTCCTAGGCCTTTTGGCATTAACTCCCTCTTGATGGGAATTCGGGCTCTAGAGTATTTAAGGGTACCCAGCACGCAACCTGTACGTATCTGGCAAGAGGGCTGGACAAGAGATATAACAGGTTCAGTTCACGAATTGCCGAAGGGTATTGCAGGAGAGTTACCCGCTTGACGAACTGACCCACTACATAAGGGACATAGCGGCAAGGAAGATCATAGGAGACGTTATCCTGAGTGAGGAGTCCGGCAAGGCGTTCAAAAAGTGGAGAATGATCTTCCAAGTGGCCCAGAAGGACCTTTCGGAGAGAATGGGCGTCTCGCCTTCTGTGCTGAGCGACTACGAAAGGGGGCGTAGGAGGAACCCTGGCACGAAATTCATGAGAACTTTCGTAGAATCGTTGTTGGATATCGACATCGAGAGAGGCGGCGCGAAACTGGCAGAGCTCTCAAGAATGGAGCTTCCCCCGCCTGGGGTGATTCTGTCCATGAGAGAGCTCTCTATTCCGGTGAAGATAGGTACGCTCTTTCAGGTCACCAACTCCTCGCAATTGATAGGCCCCTCAAGCCCAGAGGATTCGATTTTCGGCTACACCGCGGTCGATAGCGTCAAGGCGATACTGTACTTCAAAGGTGACGAGTTCATCAGACTCTTCGGAGCGACAGCCAAGCGGGCGTTGATATTCACAAACGTGACACACGGAAGATCGCCGTTGGTGGCGATCAGGGTCTTCCCGTTCAAGCCGAGCGCCTTGATCATACACGGACCAGCCGAGCTTGATCCCATCGCGCTAGAAATAGCCAAGAGAGAGAACATCCCCTTGGGACTATCTAAGATGCCCAGTTCAGAGGATCTCCTGAAGACGCTAGGCGACCTTGAGATAGTAGAGAAGGCAAGCCCTAGGGTCGAGCCAATCGCAGATAAGGGTTAAAAGTGAGGCGTATCGAGCCGGGACATCAACTTTGCTACAACTACCAGCATTGACCGCGGACCTTCTCATGAAGGCGGTCGTCTTGGTTGTGTTGGGAGTTGTCTCTCTCCTGGTCAAGGCGGTCTCGCTGTCAGGTTTCATCGCAGGTATGGTACTAGGCGTGCTGGTCCTAGTCTATGGTGACTGGAACGCATTCCTGCTTGTCGCCTTCTTCCACATCGTAGCGGCGGTATTCACCAGGTTCAAGTACGAGAAGAAGAGGAGGATGGGCGTTGCGCAGGAGAAAGGCGGCGCAAGAGAATGGGAGAACGTAGTCGCGAATGGAGTGTGGGCCTCCATCGCTGCGACATGCGAGGGACTCCTTGGCGGTAAGGGTTTCGTCGGAGCATACCTGGCGTCAGTCTCAACAGGTCTCGCGGACACGCTCGCAACGGAGATAGGACTGCTCAGCAAGCGGGAGCCGAGATTGATAACAGATCCTAGGAAGGTCGTCGAAAGAGGGGCATCCGGAGGAGTGACGTTGCTAGGTACTTCAGTTGCTCTGCTGGCATCGCTGACGATCGGAGTCCTATCGGTTATAGGAACGGACTGGCTGGGGCTGAGCGGAATACTCTGGACTGTCCCGACCTCAACGAAGCTCATAGCCTCCACAGTGGGGGGATTCGGTGGAACCATGGTGGACAGCGTCATGGGCGCAGCCATTCAAGGCATGTACGTGTGCGACACATGTGGCAAGATGACCGAGAAGAAGATGCACTGTGGAAAGCCAGCTAGGAAAATAAGGGGCTACGCGATCATAGATAACAACGTGGTCAACTTCACATCAATATTCGTGAGCTTCGTCATCGGCTTCGTCTTGGCTTCTTGGCTTTAACCTGCCTCAAAAAGAAGTGAATGGGGAGAGGTTTCTCTCTCCCTTGATCAACACGCCTGATGAAGATTGACCTGCTACTTCTTTTTCTTCGTCTTCTTCTTACCGCAAGGCATTGCTGTACCGTGGGATCCGAGCTGAGCTATTTAATGGTTCATGGCTTACCCGTCCTACACTAACCCTGAGGCAGAGTATTCCGGACGCAGATTCCGGGACGCTGGGCAGACCATGGGCTACAACGTCTGTCGAGGAACCTCCACCGAACATATCTCATGTCGCTCCGGGCGAAAATGGCGCAACACTTCGAAGTAATATATCCGGTCTGCCCGACTCTCGGCCATATATGGAACTGCGATGGAATCCGGTTGCGGCAGAATGGGTCATAGTCTCAGCAAAGAGGAAAGAGAGGCCGATCGTAGAGCAGAAGGGATGCCCGTTCTGCCCCGGATCCCCCGAGGTTCCAAGCGGCGACTGGGACGTTCTGGTTCTCGAGAACAAGTATCCGTCGCTCACAACTGAACCTCCCGGGCCAGATCAAGGAGAGATGCCGCCGTACATGGTGAGGCCATCCTACGGGGCTTGTCTTGTCGTGGTCTTCAGTCCTAGTCATTCACTCCACCTAGGCCAAATGGCGGTCTCTCATGTCGAGAAGATAGTGGACGCTTGGTCCGGGTTGATGGAGAAGTTCTCGTCGGATCCCAAGGTGAAGTACGTCCTCATTTTCGAGAACAGGGGCAGGGAGATGGGAGTGACCATAGAACACCCTCATGGCCAAGTCTATGCGTTCCCTTTCATACCACCGATCATAAAGAGGGAGATGAGTGTGTCGAGGCGCTACTTCCTTAAGAAGGAGCGATGTCTCTTCTGCGACGTAGTCAGAGCGGAGACATCCACGCGCAGCCGCTTGGTTTACGAGAACGAGAGTTTCGCCTCTTTCATCCCGTTTGCGCCCAAGATGCCTTATGGGGTTTCGATCTACCCGAAGCGTCACGTGGCTGATCTTCTCGATCTGAACACCGTTGAGAGGCACGACCTGTCTGATTCGATCAAGCACGTGGTGGCGAAGCTCGATGGCCTGTTCAAGAGAGAGATGTCATACTCGATGGTCTTACACCAGCAGCCTACAGACCGTTCAGCCTCGGTCTTCTACCACTTCCACGTAGAGTTCTTCCCGAAGTATCGCGAGCGAGATAAGTTGAAATTCCTAGCTGGCGTCGAGCTGGGCGCAGGAACGGTGACCTACGATTACCTCCCAGAGGAAAAGGCAGCTGAGCTGCGCGAGGTGAGGTGAGACGAGCCAACGTATTCCTGAACTCTTCCTTGAGGACGCCACTAGGTTCTTGGGCGGGTCGCCCAAGTTCATCTCCTCCTCGCCTGGGAGGGCTGATCTTCTGAACACTCACCAAGACTACAAGCGCCTGCCAGTCGTGCCGTTGGCCGTGAACCGGCGATTGTATACGTTTGCGGTTCCTGCTCCCGGATCAAAGATTCACATCAGGTCAGAGGAGCTGGCCCAATCCACCGGCGAAGGAGACATCGAAGTTGACGCTTCAGATTTGCCGAGCGTACACGAGGGACCCAGCGGCTACTTCTCTTCTACAATCGGGACGCTGAGGAAGTTCGTCAAGTCGGAGAGCATCAGCGGGCTCAGCGTCTACGTCAGGAGCGAGATCCCGATAGCGTCGGGAATGGGGAGCAGCGGCGCACTCGAGGTGGCATTCTTGGCCCTCTTGAACGGTGCGTTCTCCCTTGGCCTGAGCATAAGGGACATTGCAGAGTATGCCTACTTTTCAGAGAACGTCGGGATGGGAATCCCGTGCGGCAGGTTGGACCAGTACTCTTCGGCGTACGGGGGGATGATTGTCCTCAGGCAAAGGCCCACCGTCAGCGTGGATCACCTAGACTTTCCCGACATGGACTTTGTGGTCATTGATTCCGGTGAGAGGCACAAGACTGAGTCCGTTCACACGGCAAGGCAGTCAGAAATAGATCAGGGGTTGACCATCCTTTCAGGTTCGTCAGCGGTTCCGAGGGGGCTGAAATCCAGACTCGGCAGAAACTACCAAGAAACCGATTGGGAGTCCGTCAGATGGGAGGAGATGAGCAGGTATCTGTTTCTGTTGCCGAAGAAGTCGGCTGATAGGATACTCTTCACTTTTCAAATGAACGGCTCTACCAATCTCGCCCTGTCCGTCATAAACGGGCAGAAGGTGGATCCCACATTGGCCAGCAACATCCTAGGAGAGGACAGGGCATCGAGACTGTCCAAAAAAGGATGGCCTGTTAAGGAGACCATGGGGGAGGTCATGAACGTTCAGCATGAATTGCTGAGGGATCTCTATGAGGTATCTACCCCTTTGCTCGAAAGGATCAGAGACGCAGTCCTTTACTTGGGTGGAGCCATCGGCGTGAAAATAAGCGGCGCGGGTATGGGCGGCAGCTTAGTCGCGCTCGTGAGTGACAAGGAGGCAGGCGAGAGGGCGGCCAGAGAGGCGAGGGAGGCGGGAGCCCCGGGCGCATGGCTCGTGAAGGGGGACGCAGGCTGCTGGTTCAAGGGAGCACGGTGAGATGCCTCGAGTGATGGTGATCGGGGGGCTGACGCTGGACACAATCAAGACTCAAGAGGGGAAAGAGGGGCGGGTAGGAGGCGGCGCGTACTACTGCTCGATAACCGCTGCTAGGCTGGGAGCCAAGGTGGAGCTGAGGACCGCCGTGGGGCCTGACATGCCTAGACCCTACCTGAGGGAAATAGAATCCGAAGGAGTGACCATTGTCGCTCAGAGATCGCCAAGCTGCATAGGGTTCGTCAACGAGCTGATGGGTGACGGCAGGAGGGTGCAACAGGTAGTATCAATCGGAGGCCCACCCATAACGGTGGATGCTGACGCGGTGAGCGAGTTCGATGCGGTGCAGGTAACGCCCGTCTTAGGTGAGGTTGATCCAGCAATGGCCAATGTCAGCCTTCCACCCGCGGCGGGGGTTGAAGCCCAAGGGTTTGTGCGAGAGAGAATGGCCGGAAACCTCATGATGAAGCGTTGGGCGGATCGCAACCGTTGGACAGCGGGCAAACTGTTGCTCCACCTGTCTGATGAGGAGCTTCTCTACTCATGCGACAGGAATCTGAACGGAGTGCTTACACCGAACGGACCGGCCGTGGTGGCACTCACTAGGTCGGCAGAGGGCTCCTTCGTGCTGACAAGGGACGGAGCGTACTTCGTGCCGTCCCTTTCTATTGACGTTGTGGACGATGTCGGTTGCGGAGATGTTTACGCGATGACGATGTTGCTGTCGCTGCTCAGCGGAAAGGATCCCATCGGATCTGCCGTTACAGCCACTGCCGCTGCCACTCTCACAGCGGAGGGGCGAGGCCTTGAAAAGCTGCATCCTGATGGCGATTTCCGGGAAAAGGAACGAATGGTCCGGGAGAAGTTCGAGGAGTTCGGGCTAGAGAGCAGCAGTTGACACCCTCTTCGCTATCTCTCCACCTGCCTTGATGACAAGCGACTTCAGCATCTGCATCCCCTTCCTGACCTTCGACTTCGACCCCCTGCCCCTATGGCTGAAGAAGACCTCTATGGGTGAGGGCCCGCTTTCAGAATACCTTACATGAGACTTGATGTAGATCCCAACAAGGCTCGCCCGTACCTTGTCCATCAAAGGGGCCAGGTCAGCCTCGGGGATGCCTTTGACTACCATTCTGCCAGTTGTCCGTCTCTCCCCCGTGAGACTGAGTCGGATGATCTTCAACACCTCTTTCTCGAACAAGCCCTTCATCTCTTCTGGCACGCCCGGGAGTGCCACGATCTTCGTGACTCCTTTTCCGCAGCAGACGCCTGGTGCAGTACCCCTTGTGTTCTTCAGAGGCTCTGACCCCTCAGGGAGAAATGCCATCTTCCTCCTCTCGGGAGTCAGCCTACCTCCGATGCGTGACTTGATCATCCTCAGGGCTGCATTGTTGATCTTCAGCGGTACCCCGAGGGCACAGGCTATGCCCTGAAGCGTGACGTCATCCCAGGTTGGGCCGAGACCCCCGGTCACTAAGACCATGCTTGGTCGCTCAACGATGACTTGCGTCAGACGCTTGCATATCTCTTGGATGTCGTCCCTCAGGATGATAGATCTGGTTATCGAATACCCTTCCTTCTCCAGACGCTCACCCAGCCAAGCTAGGTTCGTGTTCACGACCCTGCCATCGAGCAGTTCGTTGCCGATACCAACAACAACTATGCCTCCAGCCAAGTCATGTCAATCGGCGGTTCGAAGGGATAAAAGCGCGCGTCTTGTCCGCGAACGGATGTCCTCCAAATCAGAAGAGCCGCCTGCCCTGTTCTTGGTAGGAACAGCCGGAAGCGGGAAGACAACGTTGGCCTTCTCGCTAGCTGAATGGCTCGGCCGCAAGGGTGTCGAAGCAGAGGTGCTGAACTTGGACCCGGGGGTGGAGTACCTACCTTACGACCCTGTCGTGGACGTTAGGGAGTACGTGGACGTGCGCGAACTAATGGTGACCAAAGGGCTGGGGCCGAACTCCTCGCTTATCTTGGCCACAGACATGCTGGCCGACTACGTGGGCAAGATGCGTGATGTCCTCTCAGAGTCGTCCCCTGATCTGTTCATAGCTGACACGCCTGGCCAGATCGAACTCTTCGCATTCAGGGCAAGCGGCCTGCTGCTCTGCAGAGAGCTTTTCGGAGGCGACAAATCAGTTGCCTATCTCATAGATGCCCCCTTTTCTCTCGACCCCATGAACTTCGTTTCAAACATGTTCCTTGAGTCCGCCGTCTACTCCAGGCTGCTGCTGCCGCTCATCTCCATAGTCACGAAGGAGGACCTCGTTCCGAATTCGGCTGTAGAGCAGTTGGTCAGCTGGGCTAGAGACCCAGAGTTGATGCTCCTCTATGCTAGGGAAAACTATCGCTCCGAGAGGTACCTATACGTGGACTCGATCCTGCGATCGCTCCCGAGGTTGGACTTCCTTTCTAGGCTTTTTGTGGTTTCCGCTGTCGATTTCAGTGGTTTTGTCGAACTGAACGCGGCAATATCAAGGATGTTCTTCCACGGCGAGGAAACCCCGGAAGGACCAGCGGATTGAGCGCCTGATTGGAGAGAAAAGCATTTATCCCCAGTATCCGACCGACCCTCCGTCAGTTTGAGTCTCCTCGCACAGCTCGGCCAGCTGAGAAAAGAAGCCCGCGACCTCGAGGGGGAGCTTGAAACCGCAAAACAGAACCTTCGGGGGGCGGTGGAGAGAAAGAATGAGCTCCTAGACCAGGTGAAGAAGCTCAATTCAACCATATCTGAGAGCCGAAAGAGGAGGGATGAGCTGAACATCCAGGTCAAAGAGACGAAACTGCAGGAAGAGAAAACGCTTACCGATCTGGACGGACTCAGGAACGAAATCCGGTCAAGGGAATCGCTGGTTGACCAGTACAGCCGCAGGTACAGGATGAGCGAGGAGGAGGCGAGGAGACGCTTGAACGACCTCGAATGGCGTCTCGTCACCGAAACTCACAATCCGAAAAGGGAATCGTCGATGGTCGAGGAGATTGAGCGCTTGAGGGCAATACTCTCTGCGTACGAGAGGGCCAAGACCATTGACCAGTCTGCGGAGAAATACAGGGACAAGATGTCCGCGCTGAAGGAATCACTAAACTCCGTCAGGAACAGGAGGAGTCTGTTGGTTCAGCAATCCGACGAATACCATAAGCAGTACGTGGAGGCGATGGAATCCAGAAGAGCAACCATCAGGGAGCTGGAGTCCTTGAGATCCGATATCCAGACTCTGGTTGCTAGGAAGAACGAGTTGTTCATGAAACTCGTCGAGTGTGATGCAAAGGCACACCTGATAGCATCTTCACTGAAGACAGCGCGCGACAGCGCGAAGGTCAGAAGACAACACGACCTCATAGACGCCAAGGCTCAGGTCGCCGAGGAAGTTGACCAGAAGATCAAAGACGGGAAGTCGCTGTCGCTTGAGGAGCTGCGCATATACTACGAGATGAAGAGCCCCAGCTGAAAAGTTACTCATTGTCTAAGTTCCAGGTATGAGAAACAGGAAAAGCTTTTCTCATCTTATCCTCACTTAGAACACCACCGGGGAGCAGTTTGGCAGCTAGCGAGGAAAAGCGGATCCTAGTCCTATGCATCGACCTAGACGACGATCTAGGTCAGAAGACCGGGATCCCTTCCCCAGTCGTCGGGAGGGAGCAGGTGCTCTCCGCGGGAGTAAGGTTGGGTCTCGTCGATCCCGAGGAATCGGATTCCAATGCCATATTTGCGTCAGTCAGGACCTTCGACCTAGTCAGGTCAAGGGGGAGCTCCGCCGAGGTTGCCATAGTCACAGGTTCAAAGGATGGGGAGCCGCTCTCTTCTTCGACAGTGTTGGACCAAGTCGCGAAGATCTCGGAGAAGGTCAAACCCACAGATGTGTACGTGGTCACGGACGGGTTCGGCGACGAAGACATCGTCCCTGTCCTGAAGCTGAAGCTACCCCTTTCCGGAATAGTGAGGGTAGTCGTCAAACACAGCAAAGCTGTTGAGGAGTCATACGTAGTGTTCGGCAGATATCTAAAGATGCTCTTCACCGATGAGAGATTCAAGAGGTACAGCTTGGGCTTCACTGGTTTCTCCTTGATGGTGCTTTCCCTGCTAGCGTTCACAGGTTACCTCAACTACGCGTTGCTGATAATAGCAATGCTGTCGGGGCTCACCGCCTTTGTCAAGGGAATGTCCATAGACAAGTTGTTGGTCGGCAGGGTCAAATCGATCCTCGGGCTCCAAATGCCAGCCTACCTGCTGGCTATCCGGATCTTGGCTTTCATAGCAGGCTATGGGCTCTTCTTTGTCGGCGGCGCCCTAGGTCTGTACGGAGCGTTCAACACGATGATCCAGCTCGGGCTAACCGATCCTCTCTCCGCCCTGCTGAGGCTCAACCTGCTAGCAGGTGAGTTCCTGAAGAGTTCCTCGCTCTATTTCCTGACAGGAGGGATTGCCCTGCAGCTCGGCAGAGCTACTGCTTTCTTCGTCGGCGACTGGGCCGAATCCAGAGGCCTGACGATATCCTTGGCTGTGATGGCCTCGCTGTATCCACTTGCCCTCGTCGTGGGAGATTTCCTGATAGATCCCAACCGCTACCTCCAGCCGGTCGTCATGGCTGCCTTCACGAGCGCTGCCCTCTCCATCGTTTCTTTCGCAGTCCTGACCAGCATCTACGTATTCATAGACAAGCGACTCCGGGGTCGGCGTGAAGCGGGCAGTTGAGGTCCTGGGCGCTCAGGCTGATCAGATCGGTAGCCGACATCCCACCAATACGAAGGCTCTACGAGGCGGTTCTCCAGAACCAAGTCTCCTCGGGGCCCATGCCCTCTCACATAGGCCTGATACTGGATGGCAACAGGAGATGGGCCAGAGAACACAACCTCTCAAGCATGGAAGGGCACAAGGAGGGCGCCAAGAAGCTTGAGCAAGTCCTGTCTTGGTTCAGGCAACTGAAGACAAGGACGGCCACACTGTATGTGCTGTCAACTGAGAACTTGGCGCGACCTCCGGAGGAGGTGAAGGACATTCTGTCGGTCGTTGAGCAATACCTTGCCAAAGCAATCGAAGAAAAAGTGTTCGAGAGGGAGAGGGTCAGGGTCAGATTTCTAGGCGAGAGAGGGTTGCTGCCCTCCGAAATCACTGGGCTTATGGAGAAACTTGAGAAAAGCACCTCTCAGAACAATGAGGCGTTCCTGAACATCGCCATAGGCTACGGCGGCCGAACGGAGATAGTGAACGCAGCTAGAAGAATGGTGGCTCTGGCCGCCAATGGACTGCTTGCTCCGGCAGAGGTGACGGAGGAGCTAGTCGGTGGTTTCCTTTACACCGCCCATCTGCCGAATCCGGATCCCGACCTGATAATAAGGACATCCGGAGAGCTCAGGGTCAGCAACTTCCTCCTCTGGCAGAGCGCGTACAGCGAACTCTTCTTCTTGGACATCTATTGGCCCGACTTCAGGAAGATCGACTTGCTGAGAGCAATACGCTCCTATCAGAGGAGGGACAGGCGGCTGGGAAAGTAGTTCAAGTCAGTACGTCGTGGCCATCGCTCGTGACCAAGACAGTGTTCTCCCATCTTGCTCCGACCACTCCCCTTATGTAGACACCTGGCTCGATGGTGACAACGTTGCCGGGGACCAGCTTCCTTGGACTCTTGGTGGACACGGATGGCTCTTCGTGAATGTCTAGGCCCACACCGTGGCCCAAGCCATGCAGGATACCTTCCGAGAATCCGGCTGACGAAACGATGCGATCAGCCTTCATTGCCAAATCGCTTATCTTGGCACCCGGAGCCACATTTTCTATGCACGCATCGTACGCCTCCTTCACGGAATCGAACACCCTCCGGGCTTGACCGTTCGGAGCCCCGACCAACACGGTCCTCGTCATATCAGACTTATAGTGTTCTAAGTCGGCGCCCAAGTCTATCACAACCAACTCCCCGTCCGCCACCTTCTTCTCTGTCGGCAAAGCGTGAGGCAATGAGGCTCTCCAACCGGAGCCAACCGATATTCGGAATGCGGGTTCGTCCGCCCCTCTCTCTAGCATTGCACACAGGGCCGACGTGGCAATCTCCTTCTCAGTGACACCTGCCTTGGTCCGCTCCAGAGCTGCTTCCATACCTTCCTTGGTCAGTTCGCCGCTCTTTCTCATAAGGCGGATTTCGTCCTCGTCCTTGACGGATCTAATCCCCTGAACAATACTGTTACCTGCTTTCACCAGAGCTCGACACTCTGACCCGAGTCTTCCACCCAGTGGCATGACACCATCAGTTTCAACGTACGCGTCTCCGGCCGCTGCTATTCTCTTCATGAGTTCCTCTGAGATCTCCGCTTCTCCGCGGCCAGTGAATACATCCACTTCATCGGACTCACTGAGGAACAGGTCGAGTTTGGACCCGAATACAGCCAGCTCGCCTGCCTTCGACACGGATAGGATGATCTGGCCTATCGGCCAGATGCCGACGAGGTAGAATACGTTTGGGGTTTCGGACAGGAGAAGTCTATCCACGGACGTCTGCTGTAGCAGGTCTATGAGCTTTCGCAGCCTTTCCCTGTTCTGTCGAACCCGCATCAGTTGCATCTTCCCTTCGTTTCAGCAGCTCTTCCATCTCCTTTTTAACTGATTTGGTGTCACGGCAGCCAAGCAGCTTGTTGAATCTGTCTGTGGTTGTCAACATTGCGGTTCTGCCCGCCTTGACCGCCTCCACGTAACCTGCCTTCACCAGTTCCTTTACATGCCTGTAGGAATGTCTGCCTCTGATCTGAACTACCATTGACTGTGCGATGGGTTGTTCTGCAGCTATGACGGAAAGCGTTTTCGAAGCCCCCTTTGATATTGGGAGCCCAGAGGAGACCTTCTTGGCGTGCTCGAAGTACTTCGGTCTTACTTGCATGATGTATCGGTCAGCGTCGAGTTTCGCTATCTCGACGCCTCCTTTTCTATTCGCGTAATCCTCAGCTAGGCTTTGAAGGCAGGTGTCAACGACCTCCTTCTTTGACCTCAGCACCTTCATTATTTCGTCAGTTGACAGCGGTCTCCCCGCCGCGAACAGCAGGGCCTCGACCGACGCCTTCATGCCTTCGCGGGGTGGTTCACGCTGACTATCCAAAGCTGTCCTCCCTCCTTCTCCACTTCGTAGTCCATAGAACTGAGCACGAACAGGAGTATAATGAACGTCCGAACCACCTCAATGTAGTCGAGATCAACAAACAGTTCTAGCATGTCAAGTCTTCCGGTCTCCCTAGTGGCTAAGGCAAGCCTATCCCCTAGGGCCTTCACTCTTTTCTCCACGTCTTCCAGAAACAGGTCGGGTACGATCAGGTCCTCTGCAACCTCCGTGCTGCCCACGAACAGCTTCCTCTCCCTCAATGCCCTAGTCAGTAGCTCCACGAGATCAGAGAACAACTCGGTCGAGTCGATAACCGGATGCGCTGTCCTTACTGGTAAGTCGATGGGCAACACAAGTCGGTCGTACACGACAGCCTGCTTGTTACCCACAGGTGGTTTGGGCGGTTCCTCAAGCTTCAGGAGTTCCTCGGTCTTCCTCCTGAATATTACCGCTGATGACAGGAGAGCCACACCCGACCGCTCGAAATCAATGTAGCCGCTTGTCCTTATCTGATTCAGCAGACTCCTTATCGCAGTCGCGATGTCCAGGTCCCATACCCTGGCCTTGTAGGCACTAAGAACGTCGAACAGCACGTTGAAGGCAGTGGTCAGAGAACTCACTTTCCCACCCTCTGGCTCGCCGCGATCGGCATCTCCATCGCCTTCGACTTGCCAGCCTTAATGTAGGTGCCTATCAGCTTGTCGGCGCCGAAGGCAACAACATCCTTCAAGGATATCACAAGTAGCTGGGAGCCAGATGCGCGCATCGAGACCAGCTTTAGGTAGTTCTGCACGTTTCTGGCGTCGAGGTGTGCGTCTATCTCATCGAAGAAGTAGAAAGGCGCAGGCTTGAGCTGTTGGAGTGCGAATATCAGGCAGAGAGCTGTCACGGACTTCTCGCCTCCGCTCGACCCGTACACTAGCCTCGTCTCTTTTCCTGGGAACTGAACCATAATGCTCAGCCCTCCTTGGAACGGATCCTCAGGCCTCTCGCACTCAAGTCTGGCAGATCCGCCGGTGACGTCGCTGAAATACTCGGCGAAGCCCTTGTTGACTATCTGAAGGGCCTGAAGGAATGCCTCTCTCTTGTTGTGTTCGATCTCGGCTATCAGATCTAGGATGGCCTTCTTCTCCTCCTCGAGCGTGTTCAGTCTTTGAGAGATCAGCACGTAGTTCTGAGCCTGCTGGTCATATTGTTCTCGTGCGAGCATGTTCAGCAGGCCCATGGCGGCAAGGTCCGCCTCCAACTCCCTCACCAAGGACTCGCAACTTACGGGGTCGAGACCGTCCGGGCTCAGCATCTTTGGTTCTCCGAGCGAACTCAGTTTCTCCTTGATTGAGGCTATCTCGGTCTCGATTCCGTATCTCCTGCGTTGGGCGTCGCCGGACTTCGACTGCAGGTCCCTGAACCTAATGTCAAGCTGTTCTATCTGGCCTTCAGCTTTCCTCAGGTCATCGGCCAGATGATTCCTGCGTTCGTCTGCTGATGGCTTGGCTTCTGTTGACTCCTTGAGCCTGCTCTGCAGCTGAGAAATCTCCCCGTCAAGACTGGTCTTTGCGTCAGATAGTTCTCTGATCTTGGTGTCAACCTCTCTCAGAAGCTTTGCAGTATCCGCGATCCTCCCGGTGATGCTCTTCCTGCCTTGGACAAGTTCGTTCTCTTGCTTCTGCACCTCGGAGATTCTCTTCCTTGCGGTCTCAAGCTCAACTCCAATAGCCCGTGTCTCTGCATCAAGCCGGGAGAGCCTCCTCTTCAACGAATTCACCAAGCTAGTCACCTGAGATGCTCTTAGGGAAAGATTCCTCTTGATCCGGAAGGTACCGGCGAGTCTTCGCTCGAGGCCCTTGAGCCGCAGATTCGCCTCCTTCCGGCTCCTCCTGAGAGAAACGATCCGCGCTCTTAATCCCTCCAACCTCTTCTCTTCCGTCAGCATCAAGCCTTCCTCAGCCTTCATCTTACCCGTGATTTCGTTCAACACTTTGGACGCCACATTTCTGACCTCCATCACCCTTCCAAGCCAGGAGCTGGCCTCGGTGATGCTCTGCTTCAAGTCGACAATGTTCCTAGACAGTATCTCCTCCCTGAGCCTCCTAGCTTCGGAGAGGTCCGTTTCAAGGCTCCGCAACGTCTCTAGGAGCGATGACGGCTTTGCGGCATGCGCCGCCCGCAATCTAGCAGAGTCCCTGCCGCTCAGGACAAGGCCGTCCTTCGTGACCACGCTGAGTCCCTTTCCAGATGCCACCGCCGCCTCGGTCGGATCCGATGCCAGCACGAAGTCGCCTATCTTTGAAGACAGGAATCCACCCAGCTCCGGTGGAAACTCCATGCTGTCTATCAGGCGACTACCTTTGCCCTTGACTGCCTCCGTTGGCTCGCCCTCTTTCACCAACCATGCTGAGGCGACGCCCACATTCAGCAGAGATATGGAGATGGCGGAGGGATCTTCGTTTCTCCCGATCACTATCGCGTCGAACCATTCTCCTAGAGCGGCGGTGATTGCAGGTTCGATCTCTGATCTGTACCGTACGAGATCTCTCAGCAGTCCCGTGACGGAGATCCCGGCCTCCTTGAGGACGATTTCCACCACGCGTGGATCTGATGTGCCGAACTCAAACGTGTCATCGAGTCTGCCCCTGACCCTCTCCGCTGCGGCCTCCAACTTCGCCATCAGCTCCCTGATCATGATCTCTCCTCTCTCGAGCTTCTCCGCTCTAGAGAGGCTGCCGGCTAGGTTTGTGCCGAAAGCTTGGGCCTCGTTTGTTATCATCTTCAGTCTAGAGGTCAACCTGTCTGCCCTTGCCTTCCACTTAGAGTATCTCTTGGCGTGCAGCTTTCTCGCGCCCGCTGCGGTCCGCTCCTCGCGTTCGAGTTCAACTATCTGCTCGCTGATCCTCTGTAGCTCGAATTCCGCCTTAGAGGATTCCAGCCTTACCCGGAGCAGTGTGCTTTCCACTTCCGCCAGTCTTCTCTGAAGGGAATCGATTTCCCTCTTGGCCGTGTCGGTGGTCCGCCTCAGTCTGTTCCTTTCGGGCACCAGCTTCGCTACCCTGTTCTCCGATACCCTTGCACGGGCTCTGGCCTGTTCGCTCTTCCTGCGGAGGTTTCTGATGGTGGTAGATGTCTTTCTTCTGGACTTCCTGTCCTCACCTATCCTGATAACAAGATCCTTTTTGCTCCCTTGCGTCTGCTGAAGCGCCCACTCCACGCGTCCGAGTTCTCCCATTCTTTCAGCCAGAACTTTCGCGAGTTCGGTGGACGCGATCTCGGACGAACCCTGCCTCGTCTTGTCGATCTCAAGGATCTCGTCCAACAAGATCTTGCGCTGTTCCACTACCTTTTTCCTCTCTTCGTCTATTCCTCCAAGATCCACTGAGAGGCCGTCCGCCTCAGCGATGATCTCGGCAAGTCTCTCCTCTCTTCGTCTCAGGTCTTCCAGGAGCATGTGTCTCTTCAGTTCGTCCGCGACTTCCTTGAGCGTGGTGGAGGCAGCCGCTCGGTTGTATTCCCGTTCTAGCTGTTCGATTCTGCTTCTGACCTCGTCAAGCCTGCTCATCGCAACCTTGAGATTCACGTCTGCTTCCTTTAGTTCCTCCTCAGCCTGCCTTCTCCTCTCGTCGAAGCTCGAGATGCCGACCGCTTCCTCGATCATTGCTCTGACTTCTTCGGGGCTCTTCTCAGATATCCGTGATATCTCTCCTTGGACGATTATGTTGTACCCTCGCGAACTTAGGCCAGCCATGCTCAGCGTGTTCATCACGACCGCTCTCTGAGCTCTCCTTCTGTTAAGAAAATACTTGCTTTCGCCTTTGTCATCTATGTACCTAGTTATGACGATCTCGTCCTCTTGTACTGGGATCCGCCTGTCGCGATTGTCTATCACCATCCTCACGTAGTACTTCTGTCCTTTTCCCCTTGCACCGTCCGATATCAGGCTGGATAGTCTGTCCGCCCGAAGGGCTCTGGTGGAGTTCTCCCCCATCACGAACCTCACCGCATCTACCAGGTTGCTCTTCCCGGACCCATTGGGGCCAGTGATCACGCTCAGCCCGGGCGAGAGTCGAAGCACAGTTTTTTCTGAGAACGACTTGAAGCCTTTCAGTTCCAGCCTTGATATGTACATTTCCGGCTACTTTTCCCTGAGCTAGGGCATTATGTCTCTCAGCACCTTAAGATACTTGCGCGTGTTGTCCAGTTCGTCCCCCGCACTTTCATTCTCCAACGATATTACCCCGCCGTAGCCTAGGCTTGCCAGCTTTCGCAAGAACTTGGGCACGTCAGTCTGTCCCTCTCCCGGCCCGACCAGAGCATACTTCATCGAATCCGCCCCTGTGAAGATCTCCTCGTCGCCCTGCCTAGCATGTCGGAAGTCTTTCATGTGCACGTGAAGGACGTGCTTGGAAACCTTGTCAATTGCGGAGTTCGCGTCGTCGCCGGCGGGTATGAAGTTCCCGACGTCGAAGTTCAACCCCAAATGGGGTGACCCAACCTTGTCCAAGATGCTCGCCAACTGGGATGCTGTGCCGTACAGTTCGCCGTGGTTCTCAAGCGCCAACTTGACCCCGTGATCCCCAGCGTAGTCGGCTCCGGCTGACAGGCCTTCCAGCATTAGGTTCACGGCCTCACCACTTGATACTCCTTTCTTTGGTTCTGCTCCGAAGACCCTGACGATGCGGGTATCCAACCTACCCGCCACATCAACCCCTCTGCGCACTTCATCTAATGCCTTCTGGAACTCCGAACGGCTCGTCTGTCCGAAGTCATTTCCGACATCGTAGGCTGAAATGGACAGCCCAAGATCATGGACAGCGCGAGTGACATTCTTGATGTCGTCGTCGCTCTCTTTCCAGAATACGTTGAGCAACTCAATGTCACTAACACCGAGATCGCGGGAGGTCCGGACGAATTCAGCGACGCTCATCCTGCCTCTCTCTGAGGTCCTGTGGAAGCTCCACATGCTGACGCCTATTCTCATTGCAAAGAATCGACCAGATTCCTGCTGATTAAGGTTTTGCGATGCGCGGCCGCAAGGCAACCCCTGCCTGCATGCTCCGCGCGCACGAGCATCCAAAGTCTTATCTAGGGCAGGACCGTCCGCCAAGCGATGACGATATATCACGTCAACCTCAAAAAGAAGAAGAGGACCGGCGGCGTCCGCACTCCGCAGAGGGGAAGGCGTGAGTATGAGATCGGGCGCGGGCCCACGGAGACCAAGATCTCCGACGGAGAGGATGTTGTCCAGGAACTGAGGGTTTTCGGGGCTAACGTCAAGCTGAGGGTCAAAGCGACCGGCTTCATCAATGTCAACTCCAAGGATGGAAAGACCGTAAGATCTAAGATGCTCGAGCTAGCCGAGAACCCCTCGAACCCGCTCTACGCCAGAAGGGGGATCATAACCAAGGGTGCCGTCGTCAGGTCAACGGCCGGTTTGGTCAAAGTCACCTCCAAGCCAGGCAGGGACGGAACGTTGAGCGGGGTGCTCCTCGAGGAAGCAGGAGTCGCATGAAGAGACTCAGCAGGGAACCCTACAGGGTAATTTACCCTCATTACTTGGACTCGAAGAGATCAAGACAGGCCGGGAGGCGAGTCAGAAGGCCTGCAGCGATTCCGCTTCCTAGGCAAGACGAGCTAAGAGTGGCTGCAGAGAGTTTGAAACTGAGGTTTGAGATACAAGCCGACAAGTCGTATCCGAGGGACAGCAACAAGGTCCCGTGTAGGATCATCGTGTTCACGTCAGAGCCAAAGTCAAAGATCATAGAACGGTTAGCCAAGAAGCTAGGTGAGATGAGGGGACAATTGAAGCAGGCTTGAATGATTATATACGAGCATGAGCTGCGGGAGGTACGTTGCCTGGGGGGGCGAAGCTCGTGGACATCGGCGAAGTCGATGGTCCGACAGCCCAAAGGAAGTATCTCGTTAGACTCAACAAAGTCCCTAGGATAGGAGACAGGTTGTACGATTCCAGAGGTGCTCAGGTAGCGCTCGTGAGGGATGTAATAGGGAATGTCAAGCGGCCTATGGCTGTCGTCGAAGCCACGAGCAAGGGCTACGCCTTGAAGGGAACGATGCGCTTGTACGTTCAGAAAGGAAGAGGTGTGGGTTGATGTCGAGCGACAATATCTGTCATCATTGCGGATCGAAGAAACTACTCTATGATTCAGACACCGGGGAACTCGCGTGCGCTGACTGCGGGCTGGTCGTGCACAGGAACGAGTACGATTTCTCGCCTGAATGGAGAGCCTTCACAGAGGAGGAGAGGGACCAGATGGAAAGAATCGGCCCTCCTAGATCCTCGCTTTTCGACAACGGCGGGCTGTCCACGAAGATAATCCCGACAAAGAAAACAGAGGGGGACTCTCAGGATCCCAACCGATATCTTAGACTAGCCAAGTGGCAGGATCGGTCCACCTCCTCTTCGTCAGAGGTCAGGTCTCTTCCGAAAGCTCAGTGGTTGATAAGCAGTTCAGGTCTCAAGCTAAAATGTCCTAGGCCCGTGGTAGAGCGGGCTGCCGAGATATACAGAGAAGCACACGTCAAAGGCTTGGTCAAGGGGCGAGCCATGGAGGCGGAGGCAATGGCTGCCCTGTACATGTCGTGCAAACGATTCGACAACCCGAGGACACTTGAGGAGATATCCAGAGTTTCCGGCGTCAAGAAGTCCTCGATAGCGAAATCATACAGGGAGATGGTATGGAGCATGGGGTCGCCCAAGAACAAAGATGAGTCCACGCTTATGCTCGCTAGGCTTTCGGACAAGCTGAACCTGAGAGGGCGCGGTTTGAAGATCGCCTTGGAGCTGCTGGAGCAAGCGAAGGAAAAGAAGCTGAGTTGTGGCAGGTCTCCTACAAGTCTGGCCGCGGCCTGCGTGTACCTATCGTCCATAATGGTCGAGTCACCCATAACTCAGAAGACTGTAGCGTCTGTGGCCAACGTGACCGAAGTGACCCTCCGGAATAGGTACAAGGAGATGATAGAGGTCCTAAACCTCAAGGTGCCCCTCTGACAGAACCACCTAATTGTCCATCTCTATCGAGGAATATCATCGTCAGACCGCTATCTCTGAATCAAGCAGTTCCCACCGCAAGATCTCTTTGAGCGGTTGGCTTAGGGCCTTGATTTGGTCTTGGTCCCTCTGATAGGGGCAATGCGTCTCTGAAGTTTTCTGATTTCTCTATCGATTGCTCCTCCACAGATGAGGAAAGGCAATGGATTGAATGAGCTCACAGTTCGCCTGTCCGGGATGTTCTACCAGAATTCCCTGCAAGCCATGCTGGTCAGCCCCGAGACTACGAGGCTGGGTTGGTTGTCTTGCACTACGCGGCATATACGGACACTCCGAACTTATTCTATGGGATCCATTGTCACGAGTTGTCGTCGATGAAATGAAGAGACCTGGAATGAAAAAGACAGTCCTCCCAGAGCCGCCCAATCACTTAATAATTCCCTCAGCTTGTAGATAAAGAGATCGTTGTCATCAAGGTTCGTCACCAAGAGGAGCACCCTTGAGAGGAAGGCCTTAGACATAGTGATGAAGGCTGGACCGGAGGGCATACTGCAGACCGAACTGTGGAAGAAGATCGAAGTGAGCAGCAGGGAGGGTTCAAGGATCTGCGTGAGGCTCGAGAGGTGGGGGCTGATAGGACGGGAGAAGTTCCTCAGTGACGGAAGGTGGACGTACAAGATATTCTCAACAAAGCCACCATTGAAGCTGGATTCGATAATGGGAGCCCCTTGCATAACTTGCCCCTATTTCTCGCAGTGCGCGCCGGAGTCTGAGGTCTCGCCGGAGAGATGCATTTGGCTAGAAGAGTGGGTACTGACATCGGAGGTTACATACCACCCTCGCAATGCCTGACATCAAACGGCGTTGGATAGAAGAGCGCGAGAGAGACGTCTATCACAGGAAGGCCAAGGAACTCGGGTACAGGAGCCGGGCGACGTTCAAACTGATTCAGATCGACAAGACCTTCAGGTTGCTGAAGCAAGGCGTGCGAGTCATAGACCTCGGTAGCAGCCCCGGTGGGTGGACCCAATACGCGGCCGAGATCGTGGGGCCAGAAGGTCTTGTGGTGGCCGTTGACACTGAGAAACTGAAGGACTTGGGTATGAAACAGGTGAGGTTCATCAGAGCTGACGTGATGGATCCTAGCCTCGAATCCTCGATAGACACGACCTTGCGGCGTGGAAGCGCGGACTTGGTGTTGTCCGACCTAGCGCCCGACATGACCGGCAGATATGAGGTGGATCACGAGAGGCAGATCGCACTGGCCAGGCGAGCTCTCGACATTTCAAGGATCTTCCTGAAGAGCGGAGGCAATCTGGTGGTGAAGGTGTTCGAGGGCGAGCTATCCCCCTCTCTGGAAAGACACGTGCGGAGCCTGTTCAAGAGGATCAAGAAGTTCAGACCAGCTGCCTCTAGGAAGAGGAGTTCCGAGTACTACCTAGTTTGTCTCGGGTTCAATGGCTCGAAGTCTACCCCCGCAGTATCTCACACAGCCTTCTGAAGTGCGTGTTTGCCTTAATCGCGTTCGGGTCAAACAGAGTCCGGCTTGCCATTACCCCGTCCCTGCAAAGCCTCTCCAGCATTTCCTCGATTGGCAAGGCCTTGCCTCCACACGCCTTGGCGAGCAGGTAGTGCGGGTAGTACCCTAGGATCTCGCTTCGTTCTTCAGACATCTTGTATATCAACTCGTCAGATTGAGGGGACACACCCAATCCGAAGTCCCTCAGCCTGACTATGAACTGGGGGTCCTCATACGTTCCGGTCCAGACAGGCCCGCAGACGGCCTCAGATGAACTCGAAGCCGATCTTGGGTCGGCCAAATCCTGGTGGCTCATCGCTCGCCACTCCGGTGGATCCCCATGCAAGCCCACATAGCCCACCCTCTGCATGGCGTGCAGCGCCTTTGGCCTACCTCGAAACACCTGGAAGTAGGCCCTGAGGTAGTTCCTCTCGCCGTAGCAGACTAAGGGGCGAACGCCGATCTCATGCCTGGCCGCAGCTCGTGCGACCGACGCTATCAGGACTCTGATCCCGACCTCTTTCAAAAAGGGAAGCCTGGTGCAGTACGAGTCATACGCCATCCTCATCTTCTCCGGATATATCCCACACAGAACGGGAGTGTCGGTGGCCGTCACTGCCAGGAATCCTTTGTGGATCACAGACGCGACGGCATTGTCAAGAAACGGAGCGGGGCTTCCGAAGGGATCTATGTCCACGTATCCGAACCTGTTCCCCGGCTTCGAATGCTCGGCCAAGAACACGTTCGCGTCTAAGGAACTCACCGTGATTCTGCTCTCAACTCCGTTCAACTCCGAGTTCTTCGCGATCAAGTCGGCGGCGCGCTCGCTGAGGTCGTTCGCGAAAGCTTCTGTCGCCCATTCCGTTTCCTTGAGAGCTCTGATCGAGCGTATTCCCACCCCAGCAAGAGGATCGCCGATATTCAACTTGAGGCCATGGATTCCTCCCACTGTTCTGATGAAGGCGATCGCCAGATCCCTGTTCGTCTTCATCAACGGGTTGAAGAACACGGGCGCCTTGGAGGGGACGTACTCTCTTTCGCTCGTCTTGTACCTGTCCAGTCTTGAAACGCATATGCGTGCAGACCCCTCTTCCACCAGTTGAAGTTCCAACGAAACGTCGACCAATAGTGACCAGTTAGGCATTTATCCATGTGAAGTTGCGACCTCAGGCATGCGAGATGTACTGATAATTGGTGCCGGACCGGCAGGCGCGACGGCTGCCAGGTTCGCTGCCAAAGCTGGACTCTCGGTCCTTCTCTTGGATCAAAGCTCGAAGGGGCGAATCGGGGATAAGACCTGCGGAAATGCGATAGGAGTGGGCGTGTTCAAAGAGGTTGACATCAACCCGCCCAAGTCGGCGTACTGCGGGCTGGTGGACGGCATCGAGGTGATCTCACCAGACTGGAAGATGGTTTACCGGCTTGAGCAACAGGGAGAGAAGGGCATGATCTTGGACAGGCTAGGATTCGGACAGTACCTGCTGCAACTCGCCCTCGACGCCGGGGCGGAACTCACTGATAACTTTGCGGTCACGGGGCCCATACTGGATGGAGGAGTGGTCGGAATCCGCGGAGTAAATCAGAAGACCAAAAGCAGGGAGGAGCACAGAGCCAAGGTCGTTGTCGATGCTTCAGGCGTGGGAGCAGTGATAAGAAGAAACTTGGGAGACTTGGTTGACAACTCGACCGACAACGACGAGACAATGGTGTGCCACAGACAGATCAGGAGAGTTGCCGAACCCACAACGAAGTACTCCCGGATATACTTGGATCAGGACGCCGCTCCCGGTGGATACTTTTGGTATTTCCCAATGGGTGACGAGATGGTGAACACGGGGCTCGGAGTGGCGAAGGGGACGACGAGTCCGGAGTCGGCCTTCGAAGCATACGCGAGGAAGCTCCCGGAGCTCGCTGAATCCAAGCTAATTCATGCTGGTTCAGCTATCGTGGCGACCAGAAGGCCCATGTCCCCGTCAGTGCACGACGGCGTCATCTTCACGGGTGACGCAGGCTTCACGGTGGACCCTCTGCATGGCGGGGGAATAGCGTCCTCAATGCAGGCAGGGAAGATAGTTGCCGAAACCCTCACGGAGGCAGTCGAGAAGGGTGACTACTCGGCCAGAACGCTCTGGTCGTACTGTCGTGAGTTCAACACCACTGTCGGCCGCATTCACGCGTCTCATGATGTGCTCAGGATCTTCCTCCAAGGACTGTACAACGAAGAGGCAAACTTCGGGATGGCAAACGGAATAATAACGGAACGGGACGTGATGGACATGAGTTCGGGCAAACCGCTGAACCTAGGCCTGACCGAGGGGATCCGGAGGTTGCTGACTGGAGCAGGCAAGGCTCCACTGCTCACCAAGCTGCTGAGGCTGCCAGGACTCCTTAAGGAGGTAGAGGGTTTGTACTCCAGCTTCCCCAGCGGACCTGGGCCCGAGTTCCAGGCTTGGAAGGAGAAGGATCTGACTGTTCACAAGAGGGCTCACGAACAGGTCGGTGGGACCGCCCTGGCTAGAGCCATGGCTTCTGCGAAGGGTAGCTGAAGTCGGCCACATCCGGCCTCACTGGTTCTCCCTTCTTCTTCCTGTAAGAAGCCGAGATGAATCCGTAGAAACACGGATTCGGAGACCCGGGCCAACTCTTGAACTCCGGATGGAACTGGGTGGCCAGATAGAACGGGTGGCTCGACAGGGCAAGTATCTCGACCCTTCCATCGTCTGAGTGGCCGACTACCTCAAGTCCAGATTCGTTGAGCTTGTCAACGTAGTCGTTGTTGATCTCGTACCTGTGCCTGTGTCTCTCGAATGCCTCCTTGCTTCCGTAGATCTTATGCGCCAGACTTCCTGGCTTCAGGTTGACCCTGCTCACTCCCAGTCTCTGGGTACCTCCCATCTGGCCTACCTTGAGTTGCTCCTTGGAGATATGCACGATCGGGTACGGGGTGTCCGGGTCAACCTCCATAGAGTTCGCCCTGCTCATACCCAACACATTTCTTGCGAATTCGACCGCTGAAAGCTGGAATCCAAAGCACAGACCCAGAAACGGAACGAGATGTTCCCTCGCGTATCTCATTGCTGACATTTTCCCTTCTGCGCCCCTGCTTCCGAACCCTCCGGGAACCAAAATACCGCTAGCATCGCCGAGGATGCTGTTGTGTGCCTCGTCGTTCTCAAGCTCCTCAGCCTCTATCATCTTGACATCTACCTTGACCCCCAGCTTGCCTCCGGCATGGTGCAGAGCGTCTGACACACTGATGTAGCTATCGGGAACACTAACGTACTTGCCTATCAACGCGACCTTGACCTCGTCTTGGGGCCTCAGGATTCCTTCGATCGACTTGTGCCAGGTATCCCAGCGGGGCTTCGGACACTTGAGCCTCAACTTGTTGCAGAGCACATCTCCAAGCCCTTGGCCATCCAAATATTCAGGCAAAGCGTATATTGACTCCAAGTTCACTGCCGCAAATGCAAACCTCCTTTCCACGGAAGAGAACAAGGCCACCTTCTGCATCACGTCCTCGGGTGGTGCTCCCTTCGACCTTACGAAGATCAGATCAGGCTGAAGCCCTATCCTCCTCAGCTCTTGAACGCTGTGTTGAAGGGGTTTCGTCTTGTATTCGCTCACAGTTTCCAAGAAGGGCACGAGCGCCACGTGAGCGATGACAGTGTTGCCCTCCCCCACCTCCAGCCTCATTTGCCTCACGGCCTCCAGGAAGGGCATGCTCTCTATGTCCCCCACGGTACCGCCTATCTCGACTATTCCAACATCCGCCTCTGCGACCTTTGTAGCCTCGCTTATCCTGTGCTTTATCTCGTCCGTGACTTGGGGAATTATCTGCACACACTTCCCTAAGTAGTCGCCCCTTCTCTCCCTCTGGATCACTTCCAAGTAGACTTGGCCGGTGGTGATGTTGCTCCTCTTGCCGATGGTGGTGTTCAGGAACCGCTCGTATCTGCCGAGGTCGAGGTCAGTCTCACCCCCGTCTTCAGTCACGAAGACCTCCCCGTGCACATACGGGTTCATGAGTCCGCTGTCGTAGTTGAGGTAGGGGTCAATCTTGTTGGCGGTCACCTTAAGACCCCGGACCTGCAGGCACTTGCCAATCGAGGCGGCTACCGAACCCTTCCCAATTGCTCCCCGTCTAAGACGGGTCTGAGCTGAGGACGCCGCCAGTCACAAAGACGTACTTGACTTCACCCAATGTCCGCCGACCTCCGGCTACGGGCCACTGTGAGCATCATAATCCGACCGGGCAAGCCTAAATAAATCCTTGAGTCGGGAGGTTGACGCGAAGTGACTTGAAGAAGATCAAGAAGTCAGAACTCGGCGAGAAGGCGATTAGGGAGATCTACGAAGAGCCCGAAACCATAGACAGGACCATGGCATCACAGCTGGAGACGATTCGGTCGATAGCGAGGGCTGCAACAGTTCGCCATCCAAGCAGGCTGTTCTGGATGGGAAGCGGTACCTCATACCATGCTGGCGTGATTGGGGCGTACGTCCTGAACAGGTTTACAAGCATACTGGGCATCCCGGTGTTAGCCTCTGAGTTCCCACAGTTTGCGAGCAACTCGATCAAACCTGACGACATCTTAGTCGTCTACTCACAGTCAGGAGAGTCAACAGATACTCTGGAAGCGCTGAGGTCGGCCAGATCCAAGGGAGCCTACATCGTCGGGATCACCAACACCGCGGGCAGCAGCTTGGCACGCGAGTCCAATCAAAGCATCGTGACGCAAGCCGGCGTCGAGGAAAGCGTCGTAGCCACGAAGACCTTCCAGGCGCAGCTGGCCGTGACGATATCACTAGCTTGCCTGATCGCAGAGTCAGGCGGGTACATCACCAAAGAAAAGGTGGACACCATCTTGCAGTCGATAAGGCAAACCTCAGGTCAGATAAAGAGGGAGCTTGACAAGTGGAGGAAGACAACCAAGGAAATCGCTACGAAGGTCAAGAGGGTACACGACGCGTTCGCTCTGGGATCCGGCATGGGATACGGCGTTGCCCTGGAGACTGGCCTGAAACTAAAGGAGGCGTCGCTGATGCACTCGGAGGCATTCTCTGTGGCAGAGTTCAGGCATGGCCCTCAATCCCTAGTGACGAAAGGAGTAGTCATAATCATAATAGCTCCTGAGCAAGGCAAGAGCCTGGAGTTCTCCGAGAAGCTCGCGCGGGAGTTGAAGGAGAAAAAGGCTACACTGATATCTGTTATCGAGGAGGGCAAGACCTTCGCCCATGGTGCCTCAGACTTCGTCGTACGCGTTCCGGCCTCAGATCCTGTAGTGAGCCCGATTCTCCAGATCGCTCCGATCCAATTGCTGTCGTACAACCTAGCCCTAGCTAGGAAAGTCAACCCCGACAGTCCAAGAAACCTCACAAAGGTAGTGAAGCTCGGGTGATGTGCCGTGAAACTGGTACTCTTCGAAGATGAGTCAACGTACAACTTCCACCCCCTGACGCTCACCCGTGCTGCCTTCGAGCTCAGACACGGGGCTTTCACCTTCTCAGAACGGACGAGAATCTCGCTTCATGCCGATGCTGATTTGGTCCATTATCTAGCGAGGGACTACGTAGCGTCATGCATGAGGGACAAGGACAAGAAGGTGGCGAACGAACCGGAGAAGATTGACGAGGAGGCGATCTTCGTCAACGGGCTTCTGCTGCTGACACCCGAGTTGGCGAAGCTGATTTCGAAAGCGAAGCCCGGCACGGTCGGTCTCTGCGGGGACAAAATGGCGTTCGCGAAGTTCGGGGTTTCCCCTTCGGTGGAGGTTGCCAGACTCCTCATGAACGCTCCGGGAAAGGAAGCAGTCGGTTCAATTCTGTCGATGTCACTCGAGAAGGTCAACGTGGATCCAGCCGCCCTCATCACCAACTACTGGGAGATAATCGATAGGAACAGAGAGCAGCTCGCAGCTGACCTTCGGGTCTTTCACGGGAGAAAATCCAAGGCGAAGGCCAAGGTGGTGGGCAAGGCGTCCCGCGTCATTACAGGGAAGGACTGCGAGGTGGGTCCCGATGTTGTCTTGGATGTCAGGAAAGGCTCCATATACATAGGGGACAATTCAGCAGTCCATCCCTTCAGCTGGATTGAGGGCCCGGCCTACATAGGATCAGAAACGATCATCCACCCCGGCTCAGTCATAAGGGAAGGGTCGAACATAGGAAAAGTCTGCAGGATCGGAGGAGAAGTCGAGGAGAGCGTGATCCTCAACTACTCCAACAAACCTCATGCTGGCTTCCTCGGCCACGCCTACATCGGAGAGTGGGTGAACCTTGGCGCCATGTTCACAAACTCGGACCTCAAGAACACTTACGGTACGATCAAGGTGACCGTCAGAGGCAAGAAGGTTGACTCAGGGACCAGGAAGCTGGGCTGCATGGTCGGAGACCACTCCAAGGCCTCCATAGGGTCCCTCTTGTATACAGGGAAGAAGGTAGGGGTCTGCTGCCAGATCCATGGCGCGGTGGAAGAAGACATCCCCTCCTTCACGTTCTACGGCAAGTCGATCGGTTACCCGACTTGGGAGATAATGCCGGATCCGGTCATACAGACCGCTAAGACCGTCATGAGAAGGAGGGGCGTCGAGATGTCCGAAGCAGACGAGAAGGTGCTCAGAGAGGTCTTCTCGATGACACAACCGGAAAGAGACGTGCTCAAGCCTGGAAAGGGACCGTTCAAGTTCGGTTGAACTGGACCAAATACAACGTTTTCCTGAAAGGCTCCACTTTTTATCCATCTTTCTAGGATGAGCAAGTCGTTGTCCGCTTGGGAGGAAGACCTCAACGATGTTCTTGAGGCGCTCAGGAGATCCAGTGCCAAGCTCTCGCGCCTGAAGTCGCTGGTGCTCTCGGGGAAGATATCGAAGGAGACGTACGAGGACCTGATAATCAGATTCGAGGCGGACGCCTCCAACGCCGAGAAGAGAAGGAGGGCGCTTGTCGAGACCCTGTCAAAGCTCCAAAAAGAACTGTCCGAGCAGGCGAAGTTGTTCGAAAGTCTGGCGTCTTCTCTTGAGGCCAAGCTAGCATCCTCGGCGGTTTCGGAGGATCACTACGTCAAAGTGTCGACAGCCTTGAAGTACGGGCTTGAGGAGACCATAAGGGAAATGGAGAACGTGTCCAACGCCCTCTCAGAGCTCTACAAGGAAGCTCCGGAGCCAGATCAATACCTCATCGACAAGGCAATGAAAAGGGTAGAGAAGGGCGAGTGAAGATCAGCCCAGATACGACTCTGCCAGCAACAAGCAGAACTCCGCCGATCCTACTACGCTCTCGAAATCTATGAACTCATTGGGTGCGTGAACTCTGGAGTCGATCAGGTCGAAGTCCGCTCCTCTTGAGAACACCTCAACACCCAAGGCTTTTGTGCCTATCTCCCTCATGTACCTGCTGTCAGTGCCTGCAGGTAACATGTACCGGAAAGCTCCGTCGGCGCCGCTCGCCGTGACCAACGACTTCTCGACCATGGCCTCAAAGTCAGGATCCAGTTTTGAGCCGGTTCCCTGCGATTGCCCCACAATCTCTAGCTTCATTCCCTCGTCACCCACTAGCCCTCTGAGCCAGTCGATTGCCTCCTGAGGGTCCGTACCCGGCGGGAGCCTGCAGTCAATGGTAGCCTGCGCGCTTGAGGGGATGACATTCGGCCTTACGCCCGCCGACAACATGGTCGGGGTGGCAGTTATCGCGGCCTCCGCCTTGATCTTCGACCAGTTCACCCTGTCGATCGGCCTCACCTTCTCCAAGACTTCGAAAAAGTTGGACCCCGTGACTTCCTGATCTAATCCGTGTGCCCTGACGAGTGCCCTGAGGTGCTCAAGTGCCTCGGCCGTAGGCTTGGGCTTGTCCTGCGCCTTTCCTATGGTTCGAGTCGCCTCCACTACCTTGAGGACAACATTGTCGTGAACGTACGGTATTGACGCGTGCCCGCCCTCACCCTCGAAGACCATGCGCACCCACAGTATTCCCTTCTCGGCAATCTCGTACCCTATGATCCTGCCGCCCTTCCCGTCTATCACCAGCCCACCGCCTTCGGTGACACAGTACTCTGTCCTCACCAGCTCGGGCATAGTGTTCACAATGTAGCCGATGCCTTTGCTCCCTCCGTTCTCCTCATCAGCTGTCTCGGCGAGCACCAGCCTGCCACGGGGTTTGAATCCGTCTCTCTTCAGCTTGAGGATCGCGAAGACCTGAGCCGCGACTAGGTTCTTCATATCAGCTGCTCCTCTACCGAATATGTTGCCTCCACGCTCCGTCGCCACGAAGGGAGGTGTCTCCCACGCTTCCGGTACTCCGGGTGGCACTACATCTAGGTGCCCGAGAAAAGCTAGGGACTTGCTCCCGCTGCCACGGAGTTCCGCTATCACGTTCCCCCTGCCGGGTTCGCTCTCAACCAACCTAGAGGTAATACCCTGCTCGCCCAGAACGGATGATATGTAGCGAGCGGCAGTCGTTTCGTTGCCGGGTGGATTGGACGTATCAATCTGGAGCAGGTCTCTGAAGATCTCTTTGAGCTCCGCCCTTTCTCCTGAACCTAGGCTCGTCACTGTTGCCCCACCGGAACTAGTTCGATTCTGTTCTTGGATACCGTCATCTCTAGGACATCGTTGATCAATGGTTTTCCCAATGAAGCGTACTCCTCCATTGTGAGGTACAGCGACAGCCTGGGGTTGTGAGATTTGGGGAACATTCCGGTCTGTTGGAGGCCACTCATCACCTTGAAGGCCATGTCAGAAACGTATTCCTCATCCGAGGAAGGCGACTGCCCCCTTATCACAGGAGGTTCAACAGTGGTCATGTCAAGCCTCACTCCGAGTCTCCCCTCTGTCTCAAACGAGGTTATGGACACAACCTTGACGAGCGACAAGATAGGATCGTCAACCGGACTGATGCTTATTAATGCTTACTCAAGATCGAACACAATCATGGACTTGGGTTGGCTTGTGAGCTACTTCCTTACGCCGGGTCCCGGGCTGATCATTACTCTCGTCCAAGTGGGACTCGGATTGGTACTCGGCGTCTTCATAAAGCGCCTGATCCTCCCGGCAGTCGGCGTTTTCCTAGTGCTGCTCTCGGCCTACCTCATCGGGGCACTGACCTTGCCATCAAACGTGTTGTCAGAAGTCCAGTCCCTTCTGGGAGACGCGCTGGGAAGGTTAGTCTCTGCATTGATCCTCTTGTCCCCGTTCGCTGTGGGGTTCCTGTTCGGCGCGGCCATAGGAGTAGTGTTCCTCTGATGGCGGATCCGACCAGCCGCATGGTTCAATGCTCGAAGGATCTACCTTGAGTTCCCACGAACTAGGCCAGGTCTTCTTCGCGTGGAGGCAGGACCCCGCTGCGATGAACATTGCTGACAAGGTACTGAAACTCAGCGACAGGTCCGGGTCCGGCAAAACCGTTTCGGGGCTCGAAGCGGTCCCATTACGGTGGGAGGGAAGCGAGTTCCTGCTCGTGTACTTGGAGGATTGCCCCCTCTACGCTCAGAGGCATCTGACTGCTATGAGGCCCAGTTCAGCAACGTTCCTATCGACGCACAAAAGCGAGGCGGGGGTCCCTTGTCTCACAGTGCACTGCACGGGCAATATCGGTGAAGCCAAGTACGGAGGTGACCCCAACGAAGTATCCGTGGCACCAGCGGCGATGATGCGGGAAGCGTTGGCAGAGCTGAAGCGCCAGGTCGATTCCTCGGGCATCGCGTATCCGGTCTCGTACGAGGTGACACACCACGGGCCAACAGTTGACTTTCCGGTCATGTTCCTTGAGATCGGAAGCTCGGAGAGCCACTGGAAGGATCAGGCGGCCGGCATGGCCGTGGCCAAGGCGGCCTTGTCCTCCCTCAGGCACAATGACCCTGGTGCCGATGTCCACATAGGCCTTGGCGGACCGCACTACGCGCCCCTTTTCACTGCACGAGCCTTGGAGAGGGGCATCTGCTTCGGTCATATGGTCTCGTGGCACCATCTGTCCAGCTTGGGCCAAGGAATGTTGGCCGCGATGGCCAAGAAGAACACTGGAGTCTTGAGGGGGGCGATTCTTGACTGGAAAGGTCTGAGGGAGCACAAGAAGAGGGTGACATCACTGCTCGACCAGATGAACATCCGATACGTGAGAGCTTAGCTAGGATCGGGCCAAGAATTGGCTTTCTCAACGTTAATAACTGGTGAGTTCCGTCCGTCCTAGTTCTTGAGTCCGCTTGCTGGAAAGCCCACCTCCGACATCTCAAAAGAGGACGAGGCAGTACTGTCGCTCTTGACCGACCAAGTGAGGGACTCCGTCCTGAAGAAGGGAATGCTGCCCCTAACAGAGGTACAGGAGCGCGGAATCCCAGTCGTTCTGAGCGGACGAAACGCTCTGCTGATCTCGCCGACCGGCACGGGGAAGACCGAGGCCGCACTCATACCCGTGTTCCATCTACTGAAGGTGTCGGACATCAAGAAGAGCGGCTTCAGGGTTCTTTACATAACTCCTCTCAAGGCGCTCAACAGAGATCTGCTTGAGAGGATATCTTGGTGGTCAACTGACCTAGACATCAGCGTCGGCATAAGGCACGGGGACAGCTCGAAGGCGGAGAGGACCCAACAGTCAATGCGTCCGCCGGACATCATAGTCACGACTCCGGAGACATTCCAGATACTGCTCGTGGGCAGAAGGCTTTCGTCCCACCTCAAAGCAGTGGACTGGGTCATCATTGATGAAGTGCATGAGCTGGCTGAGGAGAAAAGAGGCACCCAGCTCGTTCTCGGTCTTGAGAGGCTCAGGGAGATCAAGGGATCCGATTTCCAGATCATAGGCCTGTCTGCCACGGTGGGAGATCCCGAGCTGCTAGGGGGCTTCTTGGTTGGAAAGGATAGAGAGGTCAGCATCGTTGAGGCCACGCCCGAGAAGTGGATCGAGATAGGCGTTTCGTTCCCTAAGCCGACGCAGGAAGACTACGAATCGTCGCGGGAGACATTGGAGCACCCCACCGTCCTCGCTAGGTTGAGGTACATCAAGGGGCAGATCGAACAGCACGGCTCTACGCTGCTTTTCACCAATACTAGGGCCACAGCAGAGTCTCTGTCGAACAAGTTCATGCTGTACGAGACAAAGCTGCCGGTGGCAATACACCACGGTTCACTGGGTGCGACCACCAGGTTGATGGCAGAGCGCGGCCTCAAAGGAGGAACGCTAAAGGGGGTGGTTGCCACATCCAGCTTGGAGCTGGGCATAGACATCGGACAAGTCGACTTCATCGTGCAGTACGGGTCACCGAGGCAGTCCACTCACCTCATACAGAGAGTGGGGCGAAGTGGTCACGGGGTGGGGGAGGTATCAAGAGGAGTGATAGTGGCGATGGACGAGGAGGACCTGATGGAATCGGTCGTCCTGCGCAACAGGGCCCTCAGAAAGGATCTGGAAACCGTTGACCTGCCCTCGAAGCCCTTCGACGTTTTGGCGCACCAGATAGTGGGATACCTGCTCACCAAGGGCAGGTCTCACATAGAGGACCTGATCGAGCTCGTCAGCAGGACGACCATATACAAGGACCTGACGATCGAGGAACTGGGGTCCGTCCTAGACTTCCTGCGAAGCAAGTACCCGTCTATCCTGCGCTACGACCCCCCCAGCGGGATCGTCGTCAGGGGCCGCGGGACAGCAACGTATGAATTCTACTACGACCACTTGTCCACGATCCCGGAGGTCCGGCAGTATCACGTGATAGACACAAGCACGAAGGACATCGTCGGAATACTGGACGAGGAGTTCGTGGCCGAGAAGGGGATCCAAGGGACGAAGTTCATCATGGCCGGGCGCGTCTGGGTGATCGAGGCCATAGAGGAAGGAGATGTCAAGGTCAGGCCCTCTGATGACCCTACGGGAGCTGTCCCCTTCTGGGCTGGAGAAGAGATACCTGTCAAGTTCGCAGCAGCGAGAGAACTCGGCGCACTCAGAAGGGAGATCATGGAGATGCTGTCTCGTGAGATGTCCGGAGGAGAGATTGCCACGATCTTGAGTGAGCGACTGCACCTAGAGTCCGGACTGTTGGAGGAGATGCTGTCCAATATGCGGGACTCGTTCGCGGAGAAGTATCCTGTCGCCACGGACAGGAGCGTTGTGATCGAGTGTTGGGGTGAGAAGCTGATATTTCACGCCTGCAACGGAGACCAAGTCAACTCCGCACTGGCGAAGATAGTCGGTTCCCTTCTGTCGGATAGGGATCACGTGGTGAGCACAAGCAGGGATCCGTACAGGATCATCGTTGACCAACACGTGGATCCGAATGTGCTGTTGAGCAACCTCAAGTCCCTGGGAGACAGCCAGACAGAGGAGCTCCTCCTTTCCGGAATAGAATCAGTTGGCATGTTCAAGAGGAGGGTGATTCACGTTGGAAGAAGGTTCGGTGTGATCGAGCGCCAAGCTGACCTCACCTCAGTTCAAGTGGATAAGTTGGCCTCGATGCTGAAGGGCACACCTGTATTCGAGGAAGCGAAGAAGGAACTCCTGCAGAAGGACTATGACGCTGAGAGGTTGAAGTTTTTCCTATCGGAGTTGAGGGAGGGAGTTCTGACCGTCGAGGTCATCGAAGGAAGGGAACTACCATCCCCGTTGTCGCGCGCAGCGCTGAGAAGAACTGAGATGCACGTTGATCTCTTCCCTCCGGACAGGGTCGACAAGATACTCCTGAGGTACGCGCTTGCACGCCTACGAAGTGGAATACTGACCCTTATCTGCACTGAGAACTTGGACTACTTCGAAACGCTCCGCGTCGTGGACATGGGCTTCCCACTGAGGTGTCCAGCCTGTGGTTCTGGCTACGTGGGGATAGTGCCGGATGAAGATGCAGCAAGGTCCGTGAAATACAGGCCAAAATCTAGGAAGAGCCAGAGAGTTCTTGAGAGGGCGAGGAGGACAGCGCTGCTGCTATACAGGCACGGAGAACGGGCAGCCATGGCCCTGATCGCTAGGAGGGTGCCGCTCAAGGAGGTAGAATCGATCCTCGAGTCTTCCAAGACTGACGAGGAACTCACAAAAGCGGTAATTGACGCGGAACGGAGACTGTCGTTCAAGAACTACTGAAGGGAATTAGGCACCAAAGACGTACCTCAGCAGCGATCGCGTGTCGACCTCGACCTTCGTCCTCCAGCCCAGTATTAGCAAGTCCCCTTCCTCCTCCAGATACCCCCACTTGACGTACTTGGAGATGAAATTGCGCACCTTCCACTTCGGGAACTTCTGTCTCAGGGTTTCCTCGATTTCCGACCTTGCTGCCCTTTCTCCTCTCGAGCCTATCGTCGCGAGGCATATCGTCAAACCGGCTAACTCGTCGATGCTCCAACCGGATGTTTTCGCATCTGAGACCTTCACAGGGTCGGTCAACACCAGAACGAATCTAGCCGTGCTAAGCGTGTCCTCTGGGCTGTCCAAGGAGAGTCCCGCACCGTCGTCTCCAACTGCCTTGATGGACACACCGAGAGGCTCGATCTGCGACCCCAGCATCTTCAGTACTCTCGCGTAGCCTGGCCCGAGGGACCGCTTCAACTCCCAGCCCTTGACTCCGGGTATCCTGTGTGACTTGAAGAACAGGAGCTGCGCTGCCCGTCTGATCTTCGCAGGTAACCCGGATGACTCCATCTCAACTCACTATCGTGACTATGCTCTCGACCTCCGCCGGCTGCTCCTTTGGGCCCCCTTCCCTTGCCACGATCCAAAACCTCTTCTTAAGAGGTTCCTTCTCAACTACAGCCTGCCCGTAGGACAGCATGAAGCTGATCAGCACAGCCCTTCGTAGCCTTTCGTTCAGGCTCCCCTCGCCAAGGAGTTCTTCGTACAGCAGCCTTCCCCCTCTGTTCCGGAGCTCGTTGTGCAACTCCAACATTCCCTCTGAGATGAGTTCGTCGTAGGTGATCCCGAGGGATTCCAAGCTCTCGCCGAGCAACAGCTCTGTTTTCTCAGCGCCGATGCTGTAGTCCTTCAGGTTGTTCCAGTACTCGTAGGACCTCCTCATCATCTCGAGGCTCAGCACATCGCGGCCGGTGCTGGGCTTCCAAGACTGCAGGAAGACTTCAGCCAGTCTTTCCGTCGAGGATCCCATCACGGCCAGCCTGATCAAGAACGGATCGACGTACAGCAGGGACGACTTGTCCTTCAGGAACTTGCTCTGGCTGTACACCAGTATCGCGAGGTTGTACAGAGCCTCCATGTCAAGCTCTATGTGCTTGAACTCTAGACTCTTCTTGATCAGCTGCCTCAACTTGGACAAACGAGGTTCCAGTTGGAAGGCTAGCGGATCCGACCCGCTCCTCATGATCGAAGATACCTCGGTTATCAGATCCTTGAGTTCCTTCTCCACCTGTCTTTCAGATGTTCTCGACAATATTGATCACCGAAGTTCCACTCACCTTCTGCACGACTATGCCGACTGCCTTGGTGATCGTCTTCGGCACTTGGCCCGGGGTGACCACCAAGTACGACGCTTCGGGGTTGTTGTCCGCCTCCTGCTCGACGAGCTTGAAGAAAGTCTCCCTGTTCCGGGGATCCATGTGTATGTCGAACTCGTCCAGCGCCCTCAGAGGGGATTGTATCAGAGACTGCAGAGAGAGCATGAACGCTATTATCGAGGAACTCCTCTCGCCTCCACTTTGAGTGAAGGAGTTAAGCTCTACGAGCCTGCCTCCCCCGAAGCTGACCATAATCTGAATCCCCGCTTGGTCCATATCCTCCTGGCCCATGAAACGAACCTCTCCGTCCGCGCCTATGCCCCTCATTTTCTCCTTGAAGGAATCGCTGAGTTGATCCACCAACTTCGCCACCTCTCTCCTCCAAACTGCTAGTGTCTCATCGATCTCGACAAGCACGGACTCCTTGTTCTTCTTGACTGAAAGCGACTTCTGCTCTATGTCGTCGTACGTCTTCTTGTAGCTCTCATAAATCTGTTCTGCATTCTCTACGATCGAACCTAGGGTAGCCAGGCCGATTTGCGTGTCCTCAAGTTCCTTGACGATCTCCTCGCGGTTTCTCGTCCTGCTGGGCTTCGGACCCAGCTCAGAGGCCTTCTTGAGGGCCTCCCCGCAGGTGTTCTGTGCGGACCTCATGTTCGCCTCCACTCTGTGAGCCAGCCTCGTCAGCAGAGAGAGGTTTCTCCTCAGAATGGCTTCTCTGACCCTTGCTTCGGCGTAGCTCTCCACGGTGCGGACCAACTCTTGCCTCAAGCCGGCCCTTTCGCCTTCGCCAGCTTGGGCGGCGGGGGCGACAAACTCCTCGATCTTGCCCTGCAACTGCGTCAGCAGGTCTGCGACGCGCTTCGTCGCCTCCTCGATTCTCGTGTTGTACTTCACCAGCCTTTCATTGATCTGGGCGTTCTTCTTCGTCAGTTGCTCGAGTTCTTGAGAAAGGCTTGTGTGTTCGGACCAAGCTTGCTCGATCTGCAGCTCGGTCATCCTCAGCTTCAGTGAGTCCCTCTTTCTTAGTTTCTCGACCTCTTCGTGCCAAGTGTCGAGCGTAGCTCGGGCTTCGGATAGAAGCGAGGAGAGTTGCTTTTCCTCGCTCGCGACCTCTGTCAGCTTCTCCCTTGCTTCCCTTATCCTGTCCCTGAAATGAGTCAGGCCGACAGCCTTCTCCATTGTCTGCAGCATGGTCTGAGGGGTCAGACCTGCTATCTCCTCCACCATGTACTGGTGCATAATGATGAACATATTATCAGGATCTATCCCGAACCTGTTCAGAACGTCGTAGATCTCCAGCTTCGTGGCTTGTCTGAAGTTCATCTGATGCCAGTACTCCCCGTCATCCCTGAGGTAGCGTGTGATCACCAGTTCGTCGGTTCTGGCCTCAGGTATCGGCCGAGAACCGTTCTGAGCCCTGTTGTCGAAAACGAGCGTTATCCTCGCGATATCTTCCCCCCACCTTATGAGGTCGCTCAGTTTCCTGCCTCGCTCCGTGTGAGCTTGACCCAGCCCGACCGAGAGGCCCAGGAGGATGGAAGACTTGCCCGCTCCGTTCGGACCCAAGACTAGATTGAGGCCGGGTGAGATCGGTATCCTAGCATACTTGTACGTCATCAGATTCTCAAGTATAAGTTCTCTCAGCAGTAGTTTGCTTTGCCGTACCTTCTCAACCGGCCTCTCAGCTGTCACAGTCGGTCTCACCTTTTGAACTTCGTTAAAAACCTATCCCAAGCATTGTCAGCACTACGATTAATATAACTGGCCCTCCGAAGGTGAGGCGACGATGGTAATAGCTGGTAAGGTGTTCCGAGTAGTTGAGCAAGTGTCGACAGAGACTATCGCAGAAAAACTGAACGGCTACAGGAACGAGCAGACCGTTGAGGGGTCTGACCTATCGCTGCTGACCGAGATAAGGGACTTGAGCGCCGGCAAGGATGAGCTTTCCGGGATCATATCAAGAGACGTCCCCGTGAGGTTGCGTCAGAGGGAGGAAATGGAGGTCACGTTCAGGACCGTCGACACGCCCTTCCTATTCAAGCAGAGGAAACCCGACATGCTGTTGCTGGTGGCGGAGAAGAAGCCCGTCGCAAACGCCATCGCGAACCTGTTCTCCTCCACGCTTTTCCTTTCCCTAGGAGGAATCCTGAACGCCGAGATCGCTCCGAAGACACTGGAATCATACCACAGGAGAAACCCGGAGGGGACAAAGGTGATGTTCTTCGATGGGCTCGATATCCCCAACCTGGATAAGATATCGCTGTACGGCCCCTCGATTTCAGATACATCGCTGTATCCGACCTATGTGTCCCAAGGCAGCATTTGGTACGTGGTTGTGACGTCGAGGAAGTACGGCTACATAGTTGGCGTGACCAGGGATGCAGTGGTGACGGTCTTCAACAGGATGAGCGTTGAGGACTTCATCAAGTTCGTGAAAGATGAAATCCTTGAGTTGATTGGGCCTACAAAGGGGTCTCCAGGGGACTAGCGGTCGTGCGATGCTGCGTACTCCGAGATTGAGCTGAACGTGCTGTCTTCCAGCCAGCCGAGTCGGTGAAGCTCATCGGCAACTTCTATAAGGGTAGCCACACACGCGAATCGCATGTTCTCCTTCCTGAGGAGTTCGGAACCTCCTTCTTGCTTGTCTAAAAACACGCAGTACCCGTAGAACACACCTCCCTCATCCTTTACCACTTTGGCCATTTGCAGCGCTTTCTTCCCCGTAGCGATCACGTCGTCGACGACCAGTATCTTGTCTCCAGGGAACATGGTGCCGAGGATCGGTCCATAGTTGTCCTCCGTGGGTGTTCTGCGTAGTACGACCAAGGGCTTGTCCAGGAATTGAGAGGCGAGAGTCGCGATGGGCAGACCGCTGTGGTCCGAGGCACCGAGTCTGTCGTAGTCCTCTCCGAGTTCCTCCTTGATGACTGCGCAGAGTTCTCTCGTGGCCGCGGCAAGCATGGTGGGATCTTGCCAGAGCCTGTTCAAATCAAAGTGGAGCGGGGCAGGCTGTCCGAGGCTGTTGGTAAAGAAGCCGAGCTGCAAAGCTTCCGTCTGAGCGATGCCCTTGGCGAGCCCCCTTACTCTATCCATATATCTGCATCTCCCCTGGATGGATGGTCATCACCTGTGTCTTGCCACAGGTCTTCTTGGCGATGGTCTTGAACTTCTGAACGTCAGTGCCGTGAAAGGGAACTACAACGTCGGACCGGATCAGACTAGCTACCTGCGCTCCGCTGACCGGTGATACTCCCGGATCCAAGCCTATGGGGACGAATGCGATGTCGGGTTCCTGCTCTGACACGGCTTTCATGTCCTCGTTGGGGAGGCTGTCACTGGCGTGGTATACCCTAAGCCCGTTGTCCAAGACCATCATGTACGTCAACGGTGTCTTGGCGGTGGAATGATTGCTTCTGAATGCTGATATCGTTATCATGTCCATCGATAGTTCATCACCTGGATTCATTACCTTGATCAAGTCCTTGCTGATGAGTCTCCTGAGAAGAACCGCTGATGTCTGGTCTGCAATAATGGGAGGAAGGTCCTCAGGAGGAGACACGCCGTACGGTTTTTGCTGAACTGCCCCGGCCATGTTGTTTTTCAACGCCTTGTGCAAGGAGAAGATGAAGTTCTCGTCGAGATGATGCGAATGCTCGTGAGTGACGAGTATGATGTCAGGTCTGAAGTTGTCGGGAAGAGCGGAACGGGTCGTGTCGATGAGTATGTTGTACATAGGAGACCTTATGATGAGGCCGGAGCGTTCGTTCGTCCTCATAACCGCTGTCTGTGACTTCCCCAGACCGATTTCGGCCATGTCAGAGATGTTCAATTTCAGGACTTCGATTATCGCTCGACTTCATACTTAAAAGACTTCCTCCCATTCCCCGCTCAATAGTTGACAGAGGTCCATATACCGTACGGTCCCACTCGCATCTTCCTCACCGTGGAGCCCGAAGAGCTCTTGTGCGTTAAGGATCCGGAGACCAAGACGTGGATCGCGGACTATCCCGTCGAGAAACGGGTTCATCTCCCTGATGTGCTTCACCGCATAGCGGTTCGAATCGACTTCAAGCTAGCACTGGATCAGCCGAGGTTGAGCAACGCCATGGAGATGCTGAAGGCCGAACTGCCTGGGGATTGTGCCATGACGGTGCAGGTGATGTCGCCCAAGTCAACGCAGAGGTACTTCCAACAACCGGCCCTTGGAGAACCTTCCTCGCCTCAAAATCAGTCCACATCTGATGCTCCTGTGGTCGTGTTGTCGAAGGCAACCTGTCATCCTTTCATAGACCTGCTCAGTAGCTTGGGCCAAATCGCCTATCCGGATGGAGGCCGCGAACTCTTGGAGTCGATTGACCAATATCTCTTGGGCGAAGAGGAAAAGGCCGTCGACCTGTTGCTGGATCCATTAAAGGGAACCGGGTCAAACATCGTGTTGGCCTTTGTCGATGGCAACAAGATGAACACGGATGCCCTGGCTCAATACTATGCTGGGCAGATCAAGGAGATGTATTCGTACCATCGCCAGTCAAATCGAAATGGCCTGCCAGATGAGGTTACGGCCCTGATAGGTGGCCTCGGTGGAGAGCCAACCGACTCCGTTCCCTCCATCGGAATCCCCTACATGCTGTCGGCCCTATCCAGCTGGCGATTCGAGGTCGCAGGCTTCGTCGGGATGTGGGGTCAGTCGCTTGTGGATCTCCCACTGTTTGCCCACGTCGGCGTGCCTCAGCACGAGCTCGTAGGTAGACTCGAGAAGAGGTTCGATTGGCACGATATCGTGCTTTACATGATACGGCAAGTCAAGTCGGACGAGAAGACTAGGCTGGTGACCTCAATGCCGCCGGCTTTGGTCTCGAAGATACTCAAATGGAGGGTTCTGAACACCGGCTCTGACCTACTGAGGTCCTTGAAGCGGTCAGTGGAGGGAGAGTTCAAGCTGGTCATAGCTAGGGATCTATCCATGTCGTTCGCGACTAGAAAATCAAAACACGGAGAAACAAAGGATGAAAACTAGAAGCGTAACGCCCAGTTTGACCTTGGTCGACAGGCTCAGACCACTGACATCGTCAAGCGGCCCCGGATGATCTCTGAACCCCCATGTGAGCGCGGCGAAGAGGGCCATGAGCCAGAATCCTGATACTATGAGCCCAATGATCGAGGCAACCGTCAGCAGTTTGTGTCCCTGTTGACCCAGAGCCCCTCTGGCGGCGTGACCTCCATCAAGCTGCCCAGCGGGGAACAGATTGATGAACGTCAACGCGAAGCCTAGCCAGACTGGGGTCGCTAGCGCCCCCATGAACAACGCTCCGTCTTCCCTGCGCAAGACCATGGCGAGCATCTGGAGAGCTGGCTGCATCTCTCTAATTGGCACTCCTGTTTGCTCACTTATCTGGATGGCCTTGTCGATGGGTACTTGGACCCCCGTTATGATGGCTACCGCCCCAAGCGCGACAGCTGTGGCGAAACCAAGCAGTGGGCCTGAGATCCCTATATTGACCAGCTCGTCTCTGTTCTTCGGTATGCTTTTTTGGAATATGACGGCTCCGAAGGTCGGCATAAAACCCGGTATGCCGGGTATGAAGTACGGGCCGTTGGTCTGAATTCCATAGTTCATTGAGGTCAACTTGTGCCCCAGCTCATGGACTCCCAGCACAAGCAAGAACCCAATGACATACGTGACCAGGCTAGTGAAGAACGAGGTTTCCACTCCGGCCGCTAGCTCAATCTCCCGGGTCAACGGGAACCCAAGAACGAAGTCCAACCCGATGGTTACAGCGGTGAGAAGCAAAGAACCCAAGACCCAGAATGAGCTTCCCCTGGATTGACCCTGCGTACCCGACCTGACCACTGACAGCACTACGTCGTCGCCTCTTCTCCTCAGCACTGGCAGAAAGCCGATGCCTTTCATCTTGTCGAACAGAGAAAGGAACTTCTGCTTCGTGTCGACAGGCATCACGTAGAAGTTCGTCGAGTAGAGAGTCTCCTCCATGCCCAACACTTGGAAGCCCGCCTCTCTCACAGCATCGAGGATTCCGGATGACTGCATCCGGTGGCGGCCGCAAGTTGTTGGATATAAGCTAATCAGAATCTACTGCGCTTCAGTGGAAGATGCCAACCTCTCTTTTGCACATCGAATGCGTTTGCCCAGTAAATCCCTAATAACCACCACCCGGCAGCGGTGACATCATCTGAACATGGAGATCACAAAGGACTTCCTCGTAACGAGGAAGGCGCGCGCGAGTGACCTTCCGGAAATCATGGAGATAAACCGCCAAGAATTGCCGGAGAACTACAGTCCCGACTTCTTCAGAGACATGCTTGAGGAACAGGGGGACTTCTTCTTCGTCGAGGAATACCTGGGGAAGATCGTTGGGTATGTCATATGTCGAAAGGAGACGAACTTCTCTCCATTCGGGGAGTACTTCTCTCTCTCACCTCGTGGTCACGTAGTGAGCCTGGCGGTCAGATCGACACACCGGAGAATGGGGATCGGCAGGTCGCTCATGCAAGTGGCTCACGAAGTCATGAGGAATGCCGGAATAGGGGAGTCCTACTTAGAGGTCAGGACGGACAACGTTTCCGCCATTGCGTTGTACAAGGGCATGGGCTATGAAATCAGGAAAACCGTCAAGGGCTACTACATGGACGGCGCTGACGCACACATAATGGTCCTTAGGCTCTAGCCCGTGGCAGCCTTTTCTCGCTCGGCTGACTAAGTTGACAACAAGAAAGATCGGAAGGACCGACTAGGTCATTTTCCAACCTGTCCTAGCCGATCCAAGCTCTTCCGATTCTGTCGCTCCTAAGCTGACTTCTGGAGAGTGATCTCGATTGTTGACACGTTGCGTTCTCTGAAGCCCTCTTCCCTCGGGGGCATTACCTCGGTCCCGATCTTGATCTCCTTTATGACCAGCGCGTCTTTGAGGAACCTTCTCTTCAATATCTCGACCGCGTCCACTGCTGTCGATATCGCTCTTCCTCTGGCCCTTAGTATCGCGTCGTGACCGCTGGTGACCTGCATGAACGCAGCTGTTGCGTAGACCAAGGGGCTCTTCTTGCCAATGAAGATGACGTTCGACGGTATCCTAGGAGCTTCTGGTCTTGGTGCTTCTGATGGTGCTTCTGATTCTGCCATTGTGTTCTACACCTCTAGTTTGCGGCCGTCGATTTGCTCGAATTCGGTTATAAATCTTTACCAGAAATGAGCCTTTCTCACACCAGATCGGACAAAGGCACGTCAACGTAGGAACCGTCTGGAAACGTTCTCCTGAGGGACAGAGGTAGGAGGCCACTCGCCAGTTCCCTCGTCGCCGCCTCCAACGGATCCCAAGGCGTCTCATCCAATACTACGAGGGGAGGGGCGCCGAGCGTTAGCTGCAGCGCGCGCAGGCCTATAACCCTCGCCCTCTCGAATCTGGTCAGTTTCCTGGCCAGCTTTGTGCCCTCATCCCCTGAACCACTCTTCGTCGGGCTCAAGGTCATCCTTCCTTGCCCTTGGCCGGTGCCTTGAACTTACTCGCTGCGGTTATCCTGTCGATCCTCAGCAGCGAAACCGCAGTCTCGACGGCGGTCATGAGTGCCGCTTTCTTCATGGCCAAGGGCTCTAGTAGCCCCGTCTTCGCTGCATCAATAACTTCACCGGTCATGTCGCCGGTCCCGGCCGACCTCTTTCCGGACGCGTGCGCTGCCCTCAGCCTCGCCTCAACATCCTCGCCCCTCCAACCCGCGTTTCGCGCCAGTGTCTTAGGTATCGCCTCCATGGCGTCCGCGAATTGCTCCATCACAACCGACACCTTCCCGCCCTCCTTCCGGGCAGCGCTCCTTATCTCCCTGCTTGCCTCAACCTCGATGGCCCCTCCTCCCGGTACAGTCTTGGGCTCTTTTATGACGGCTCTGAGCATGTTAAGTGCCTTCTTGAATGTTCTCTCGGTTTCGCCTACTATCTTGTCGTTCGCGCCCCGGAAAATGATATTCACCACCTTCGCACCTTTTCCTGCCCTCACGAACGACCACTTCTCGTCGCCGAGCTTCTTCTCCTCTACAGACTCGGCCCTCCCGAGGACCGAGGAAGTCAGTTCCTCGAGGTTCGTTATCAACTTTGCTCCCGTGGCCAGCGCAATCTTCTCCATGTCTGACTTCTTTATCCTCCTCACGGCAGAGATGCCTTCCTTTGCGAGCAGATACTGCACGAAATCGTCTATCCCTTTCTGACACAAGACAACGTTGGCGCCGGACTCCCTGATCTTTGCCACCATGTTTCGCAGGGTCACCTGCTCTTCGTCGATGAACCCCTTCAGCGCCGCAGGGTCTTTGAACTTCAGCTTCTCGTCGAACTCCGTCTTCTTGATCTCTAGGCTGAGGTCGAGTAAGGCGATCTTCGCCTTTGAGATGAGTTTCGGCATCGCGGAATGCACGAACTCCTTGTCCAGAGCTACGCCCTCAACGAACATCGTGTCGGACACAACTTCACCGCTCTTCTTGTCCAACTTCACTCTGTCTAAGTCCAGCTTACCTCTCTCCCCGACCCTCATGGCGGCTTCTACCGCAAGTTCCGCCAGCAGATCCCTCTCCTGCTCGGATCTGATCCCGCCCACTGCCGTCCTCGCAACTTGAAAGAGTGTCTTTCTGTCGTCGATGTTGATCTTCTTGGCCTCCTTCTCCATCACGCGCCCTGCGGTGGCGGCCGCCTTCAGGTAGCCTTCGGTGACTATTGTCGGATGAATGCCTTGGCGCGTCAACGCTACACCTCGCTTTATCAGCTCGGACGATATGATGACCGCCGTTGTCACACCGTCACCGACTTCCTTGTTCAGGGTCTTAGCCATCTCGACTATGAGCTTGGCCACGGGGTGTTCCACATCGACCTCCTCGAGCACTGCGGCCCCACTCCCGGTGATAGTGACATCCCCGAATGTGTCCATCATCAGCTTCAATCTCCCGCAGGGGCCCAGCAGTGGCCTGAGGGCATCGGAGATCACGTTGGAACTGACCAGTATGTGGTTCCTCACCTCGTCCTCCTCCCTGTCTGAAGTACCTTCCCTCACGATAAGCACAGGAATATTGCCCTCTGTTGAACTCATGGTGTCTGACTTGACGTTTTTGCCGGAGATATTAATTCTTTGTGATTATGGGAGACAAAGGGGCAAATTCCGAGGACTATTCTCCCGAGAGATAGCTCATTTGGGCAATCCTATCCATTATCTCCACGAACTGCCTCTCCAACTCGTGTTGTCTGCCAGCGAACTCGTCATCGGATATCTCTCCCCTCTCGTGTCTGGCTCTGAGGGTTTCGTACTCATCCTCTGTCCTCTTCTTCTCATCTAGCAGCCTTCTCTTCTCTTCCTCCACTCCTGGTGGGGTTATCATCTGCTCCTGTTTAAGTATTCCGAAGTTAAGCTTTGTCGAGATAGGTTCACTTGGCTCTTCCGAGGAATCAGGCACGTATCCTCGTGTCATTTCAGTCAGGCCATTCCATCAGACTACTGCTATCCAGGCACTTGGCACCTAGGGTCTTTTCTAAGGTGGTCGGGAGCCTGCCGCTTGAGGGCGCGGTATCTCTGACGGGCGGCCTTGCGGTCCTGCTTGTGAATCTGACGGCTCCAATTGACAAGGCTAAGAGTGGCTTCGAGGCGGGAGAAGTTGCGTATGATCCTCACCTCCGAGCGATCTGCGTGGTACTCGCGAGAGTACAGGGTGTTTCGTTGGCCCCTTTAGGAGAAGTTGAGGACAAGGCTGCGCTCTCAAAGATAAGGAGCACGGACTGGTTCACCTTGAAGCTGATAGAGTGATGAGTTTCAAGACGATCGACTATTCCGCTGAGGAATTTTCTCCTTTTCGTGCATCCTTGCTTGCTTCGCGCTCTGGAGATTCGCGAAAGAGTTTTATTAGTGGGTTTCGACCCTCCGAACGAAACCTAGATGGAAGGAGATCCTTTCTCGCAGATCCGCATAACGGTCGGTGACATAACCAGCTCACCTGTGTATCAGCTGAGCAAAGATAACACAGTGGAGGAGGCAGCCCGCCAGATGGAGTTGCACGACGTGGGATCAATAGTCATCGTCAATTCATCGGCGAAGACCGTGGGGATCGTGACCGAGAGGGACATAGTCACTCGTGCGGTCGCTCGGGGAAAAGATCCGAAGCAGACCAAGGTGGTGGAGGTCATGTCGTCACCACTCGTGAAAATAGATCACGACAAAAGTGTGGTGAGAGCATTGGACGCAATGCGACTTCACAAGTTCAGGAGGCTCGGTGTGGTGAAAGATGACAAGCTCATCGGCATTGTCACGGAGCGTGACATCATGAGGGCCATGCCGGCCATCCTTGAGAAGTACTACAAGGTGGTCACGTCCACAGGTACTGTCGTGAATAGAGTGGACCACTATGAGGGTTACTGCGAAGAGTGCGGACAATGGGGGGAGCGGTTGACCTACTCCGAAGGCCGGTTCGTGTGCGAGGACTGCGGCGCACGACTGGGGCTGAGGACAGAGGGTCCTTGACATCCCCGGGTTCCGCGAAATCAAATGACTGCCCGGAACTAACACTACAACACATCATTTGGGGTCATCCATGAGCCATTTCTTCGTTGCCGACGAGATGTTGGGAGATGTAGCGAAGTGGTTGAGGATAATGGGGCACGAGGTCCGATACAAGCGGGGCAGGTCAGACCTCTCATTGATAGAGATCGCCAAGGCGGGAGGAATCCTTCTGACATCAGATAGAGAGCTCCACGCCCAAGCCACAAGGAAGGGCCTGAGTTCCATCTTGGTCACAGGCGAATCCATAGTGGACAAGCTGGCGGTCGTGATGACCGAAGCTAATCTCAAGCCTCAGTTAGAGAACACTAGATGCACTGTTTGTGGAGGGCAACTCAAGGTGACGGGAGAGGACAGATTGGGGCGCATCACTTGGTCGTGCGAGTCATGTGGGAAGATCTACTGGAAGGGATCGCACTGGAAGAACATCACCAACACGATAAGGCTGGTTGAACAGCGGATCGCTCGCCGTAGCGAATAGGTTAATATCGTCTGGCGGAGTTTGGGTGTCATGTTCCCGCTGTCCGACCCAATGCTCTTTGACACAATATACTTCCTATCGATATGGGTTGTGAGCGCCTTCGTGCTTCTGATCTCAGCCAAGTTGCTGGCATCCAAGGCCGGGTTCGTTAAGGCCTTGATTGCGTCGCTGTTGGGTTCAGTAGTGTTCTACTTTTTCAGAGGCAACTTCCTGTTCGGGTTGGCCGCTGCCGTGCTCTGGCTACTAGTGCTGAGGTTCTCCTTCGACGTCGGATGGATTCGGGCATTCTTCATATC
>Ga0315282_10000419_pt1 | contig 83950 bp, 67 predicted proteins | sample YL17G07_20_MG_FD_203693 | JGI IMG/M metagenome (GOLD analysis project Ga0315282, IMG submission 203693) | Sediment microbial communities from Yellowstone Lake, YNP, Wyoming, USA - YL17G07_20 | ecosystem: Environmental > Aquatic > Freshwater > Lake > Sediment | place: USA: Wyoming | collected...
CCGCTCCGATATAATAGACCGCCATGACGCAATTCCTTTCGACTTGAGTTGCCATTGTTTGCCCAAAACAATCGTACCGTAACTCGACGAAAGAATTGCGTCTCTTTATATCTTCAGCGTCAAGCGCCGCTTGGCGATGGCTCAAATCGATCGGGAAAAGAGCCATCGCCAAGGCCTTCGGCCTTGACGCTGCCACCCAACGACTGATGACGTGCTACGAAGAGCTCGTGAGGATCGCTGTCGCATCCTCTACGGCTCGCTCACCTGCGCCGAGCAGGCGGCTCGGGCTCGTTTTCACCTTCGAGCCAGTGACGCATCAGGATTTCGAGATCGGCCATGTTCACCCTGCAGTCGCCGTTAATGTCGCCGGCGATGATCGTCGGGCAAGCGGGCTTTCCGAAGTAAGATTTGCTGGCTTCGGCTGTGCCGCCGAAAGCGCCCATGTCGATCGTGCCGCCGTTCGGGAACGGCTCGAGCCCGATCGGGCTCTGCGGGTCGCCGGCGTCGATGCACGGGCTGGTGACATCATCCTGCACCCACTTGTTACCGGCTGGGTCCCACCGTCCGGCCCGGGACTTGAGATGATAATCGCCACAAATCCAGACATCATCGCCGGGATCATCCGGTGTGCCGTTCGGGTCCCAGCGGCCCGGGGCGGCGAAACACGGATCGGCACTGATATTGCTCTGGCCGGACCAGCCGCCCTGGATGAGGCTGTATGTGATCTTGGCAGTGTCCGCCGTAGCCGCCGCGGTCGCCGACATGCCGCCGCTCTCCCAGAGAATGCAACTGGTCATCGTGATATAAGGAGTAGCGCGTATGCCGCACGGTCCGAGAGCGATGCAGACGCCGTCGTCCGCAGCGTTGGCAACGAAGGTGCAGTTCACGAATTCCTGGCCAAAGCAGTCTAAACCCGCAACACTCCCCGTCTCGGCGATGTTGTTCTCAAACAGGCAGTTACTGAACACGGACCCGCCGAATCCATAGATGGCGCCACCGGCCTGGGCGGAGTTACCGGCGAAGGCGCACTGGCGGACGGTGCGCCCGGTAACGGTGCCGGAGAAGAGGGCCCCTCCCCTGGATTTCGCATGGTTGTCGTTGAACTGGCATTCAGCGATGTCCGCATGGCCGCTGAGAAGGGCGGCGCCGCCGTCATCGCCGGAGTTGCCGGTGAACGTGCAGTTCGTCGCCCATAGAGTGCCGGACGGGTGGTAGATGGCGCCCCCTGTCTTGGCTGCGTTCCGCGTAAACGTGCAGCCGGTGAGCACGGGCCAGCCGCCCTGATTGCAGATGGCCCCACCCCCGATGCCGGCTTGATTGTCAGTGAAGACACAGTCGGTCAGAACGACGCCCGCTTCGGTGTAGATGGCGCCGCCTAGCCGGGTGGCCCAGTTCGCGGTGAACGTACATCGAGTCAACGTCGGTTTGCTATTTCCCTCCTGGCGCAGGGCGCCGCCCTCGGTCGTTGTGGAATTGCGGATGAAGACGCAGTCGATGACCACGGGGCTACTGTCGATGCAACTGAGCCCGGCGCGCGTGGTGCCTGTGACCACGAGGCCATCCAGAACCGTAGCCGAACTGCTGTCGCGGCTGATGATGACATAAGTGCTGTTGTCGCTTCGAGTTGGATCAGTCGCAAGATTCTTGACGTCGCTGTCGTCGGCATCGTTGTCTTTCAGATCGCCACTGAGAATCGTGCGGTACAGTTGCGGGTTTCGATTGTTGGGGAGGCGATGAGGCGAACCGCCCACATAGCCGCCCTTGAGGATGGCGCGGCTGGGAATGTTGAACGCTGTTTCGCGATTGCCCGGCGTGGCACCGCCGCCCTGGTCAGGCCTGTAAACGCCCTCGGCAATCCGGATTTCGACGGGTTCTGGCGTGCCGCGCACGTCCGTCACGCTGCGTGCGGCGGCCAAGGCATCCTGCAGGAAGGTGAAGGCGTTGGCCCACGATGTTCCGTCGTTGGTCCCCGTCGCATCGTCATCGACGTAGATGATCCTGTCGGGGGCGGCGGTGCAGAGGCCGGTGAGAAACAGGCCGACGACCGCCATCGCTGTGAGTTTTCCGATCTTGCCCATTTTTCCGCTCCTTTCAAATGAGGTTATGGGTATGAATGCCGGCGCGGGTAAGTCCCCGTGCCTGTCGGCGTAGACGGCCTGCGCGCTGGATTCCTGAGCTGCCAGAGCGAGTGACCCTTGAGGATTCTCCGCGCACGTGACACCTCCGTTTGCCGCTGCACCGAAAGCACAGCGTCCGGATACGCAGAAAACACTCACTCACGAAGGAGGGCGGATATGATGCGATGATGACGTATGATGGCGACAGAAGTTATGAAAGGCTGCTTGTCGCCCGCCTTCGCACTTTCCGACATCCACGTTACGCGATGGACCTCGCTCCGTCAAGAGGAATTTCATGTTTTCCCGCGGGAGACCCGGTCCGCCCGTCCACACCGGGGTTCATGCGGATGGGGAGAGGTGGAGGGTACGGCTGCAGCGGGGGCACTGAAGGGTGTCGGCCTTGAAGTTGGGGGGGATTTTGAGCTTCAGGCCGCACGGGCACGTGAGGAACGAAAAGCCGTTGGCCTTTCGCATCGTGTCGCCGATGTCGTGAAGCTGCTTTGGGACGCTTTGTTCTCCGGCCGGTTGCGGCTGGGCCGGGCGGATACCGACCTGTTCCTGCGTCATCGCCGCTGCCGGAATGATGTTCCTCGAATGGGTTACCGACGTGTAGGCCTCAGCGTAGTCCCTGTAGGACACGCCCTGAGACATGCTTCGCAGGATGCGAACGCGCTCGGAGATGGGCGGATGGGTGCTCGTCAGGTCGGAGAGGTGAACCTGGTCCCGCTTCTTGAATGGATTCACGATGTACATTGGGGCAGTGGTGTCGTTCGCGGCCGCCAGTTGCGGCGACGGATCGGCGGCAATCTTTTCGAGGGCACTGGCCAAACCCTCGGGATATCGCGTCAGCCGGGCGGAACCGGCGTCGGCGAGGTACTCCCGGCGACGGGACAGGGCGAAGTAGAGCAGGTAAGCCATGAGCGGCGCGAGGACGGCGGCGGCAATGGCAATCAGGAGGAGGATGGCCTGGGCCTGTCCGCCGCCCCGACTATCCGACGAGTATCGCCGTCGCGACCCATAGAACGTGCCACGCAGGAACATCTGCGAGAGCAGGACGATACCGCCGAGCATGATGCCGGCCAAGGTCATGTACAGAATGTCGCGGTGCACGATGTGGCTCATTTCATGGCCGACGACGCCCTGGAGCTCATCGCGATTGAGTCGGGCAAGAAGACCCGATGTCACGGCGATGGACGCCGATTGGGGGTTGCGGCCGGTGGCAAAGGCGTTCGGCGCCCGGTCCGCGATGATGTAGATCTTCGGCATGGCCGGCAGACCCGCCGCGATCTTCATCTCCTCGACCACGTTGAACAACTGCGGGTGCACATCCCGCGTGACCGGTTGCGCCTGGCTGGCCGCCAGCAGGATTTGATCCCCGGAGGAGAAACTGACTAGCGCCAGGACCAGCCAAACCATCGCAGCAATGGCCACGCCGTACAGACCGCCCTCAGGGCCAAAGATACCCAGGCCGATCGCAAAGCCCAGCAGCATCAGCACGCAGGCCATCATGACCATCAGGATGATCGAGTTTCGCTTATTGGCTCTGATCAGCTCCCACATTCCGGCTTTCCGGTGTCAAACGGATCGGGACGTCGCAGGGCTCTTGTCCACAGCGCAAGATCGCAAATGGGCAAACACTCCCCCTCTCCCTCACTCCATGCAGGGTCGCAACACCCAACTCTACTATTATATTCTGTCCATCGAACCGTCGAAGGCAGGCTGGCGCCCCAGGGTCCTGTCTGCCTGCCTTCTGCGCCTACGATTACGTCAGGAGATCGCCAGTGGCGCTGCACGTCCGCGTTACTACGCAGGTCGTGCCGGAAGCGTCTGCTCCCCGCACGATCCCGGGATCTGCAGCGCCGAACGCGACGCGCCGCGAGTCACGCAAAGCTGACTTTCGGCGTCTCTCGCTCGGCGGCGGACTGCACCTCGAAGAAATCGCGCTTGGTGAAGGTGAACATGCCGGCCACGATGTTCGAGGGGAACATCTGGATCCTGTTGTTGTAGAACAGGACCTGGTCGTTGTAGTTCTGCCGGGCAAACGCGATCTTGTTCTCCGTGCTCGTCAGCTCTTCCTGCAAGGCGAGGAAATTCTGGTTGGCCTTGAGGTCGGGGTAGTTCTCCACGACCAGCATGAACTTGCTGAGGGCGTCTTGCAGCCGGCCCTCGGCCTGGGCCGCCTCGGAGACGGTCCGGGCCCCCATGGCCGCACTGCGGGCCTGGGTGATTGCCTCGAACGTCCCCCGCTCGTGCGTCATATAGCCTTTGGCGGTCTCCACGAGGTTCGGGATCAGGTCGTGACGCCGTTTCAACTGGACGTCGATTTGCGACCAGGCATTGTCAACTTGATTCCGCAGACGGACCAACGAGTTGTAGATGCCGATTGCGGCGAGAACGAGCAAGACGACGATGCCGAGCAATACGACCGGTATGATCAACGCTCCTGGCATGAGGTCTCCCTTCTGTCCGACGGACTTTTTGTCTCCCCGTCTCTATGAGGATTTCTTACTCTTGACGATGAGAGCGGCAATAATAGCCACCGCGGCGATAACGATGAGGATCCAGGTATAGATTGTCATAGCCCAATCCTTTCACAAAAACAGGTTCCAGATACAGTTCTTGACGCCGGCGATCCACGATCGATTTTGTGTAATCCTGTACGCCTGATTTTCATTCTGCACAAGTTACTTAGATTTTCGGCCGCTCGCGGCCAAATATATCAGCCAAAAGCCCCTGAATCCTGCTGTGCTCGTCCAACTGAGCGTTGCTCAGAATATTCTCAAGCTCATTTTTGTCAAACCAGAGGCCGTCGCTGCGGCGACATTTATCAATCAGCAGGGGCGGCATGGATTGTCCCACGATGATCTTGGCCATCTTTCGCCGGCAGATAGGGCACTTTCGCGGTTCTTCGGTCGCAGACCGGTGCTCCCGAAACGAGTCGAGCAGGCGTCTGGCTTTAGCCGGATCGTCCATCAGCAATTCCAGCTCGCCGGAATCCAGCCAGATCCCGCCGCAGTTAATGCAGTGGTCGATCTCCACATCGGCCAGCTCCAGCGTGATCATGGCATTTTGGCAAACCGGGCAGTCCATGCGACCTCCGAGGTCACCGCCGTCACACTCTCACAACAGGACCGGTACGCCCAAAACCTCTGGCGGACCAGCCCATTCTATCCTACAGACGCTTATCCAAACCGAATATTTCGACCCTGTTGCGACATCGGACCAGGCGCAGGATGCATCAGTAGAAGCGTCTGTGCGTCTGTCCCGCCCAGTACGGATACCCAGGCGGGATCATAATACCCACGCACGCAGGAGGGGTCAAGTAGGCCAAAAAGACTATCTGACCTGATTTTTCGTCAGGGAGCGAGGCTCGGCTTGGCGGCCATGCTGTGCCTGGGCCGGCGGAACACACGCGGAGGTCGTCATCTGGCCGCCGACGCACCACGCACGCGGACGCAGGAGATTTGCTCTTGACGCATCGACAACGCCCGATTTAAGATAAATAGGCTCGTACGTGGCGACCCCAGGAAGGGCCGCCGGAAGGATACCGCCATGATCGTGGACTGCCATACGCACGTGCGTTCGCTGGACGACGCCGAAATCTCTGCACACTTAGCGGCGGCGGAGACTGTTGACGCCTGCATCGTTTTGGCCAGGCATAGCGACTCCCGTGACTTGGTCAACGGGAAGCTTTCTGAGTACGTGAATCAGCACAAGGACAGGATGGTCGGCTTCGCGACGCTTGACCCGACACAGGACCGAATCGACGACAAGACCCTGCAACCGCAGATGGAAAGGCTTGGCCTCAAGGGTTTTGTCCTGTACTGCTCGCAGTGCGGCTTCCATCCTGCCCACAGCCGGGCGATGCGATTCTACGGTGCCGTGCAGGAGATGGGCCTGCCCATCGTTTTTCACAACAGCAGTCACACCTGGACGTCGCAGGCGATCCTCGAATACGCCCAGCCCTACCTTCTGGACGAGGTCGCCCGGACCTTTCCCTGGCTGAAGATCGTGATCGGCAATATGGGCGTGCCGTTCGTCGAGCAGACGCTGGCGTTGGTGGCCAAGCACGAGAACGTGTACGCGGATCTGACGATCCGGCCAGGCAAGGTCTGGCAGACCTACAACATCGTGGTGGCCGCCTACGAGCGCGGCGTGATGGAAAAACTGCTGTTCGGCAGCGGTTTCCCTCTGGGTACCGCCGGCGAGTGCATAGAGACGCTGCTGGGCTTCAACATGCTCTTGGCCGATACCAATCTGCCGACGGTGCCCCGGGGCAGTATCCGCAACGTGATCGAGCGGGATTCGCTTGATCTGTTGGGCGTCCGGCCAGTCAAGGGTGAGTAGGGCGCATCCCTACTTGGGCTTGAAACCCTTAAGCTTGCCGCTGGTGTACTTGCCACAGGCCTTCTCGAGATCGACATCGGTGATATTGGCGAGCGTGCACAGCCAAGCGAAGACGTCGGCAAACTCTTCCTCGGTGTTGGCCTTGTCGTTTCCCGCCAGGGCGGTCGCCAGCTCGCCCACCTCTTCGATGAACCACAGGAACGTGCGGGGTACGCCCCGTTCCTGATCCCGCTTCTTGTATTTGCGGGCGATCACTTGCTGAAACTCGCTGATTTCCATGGCGCGCACACTCCAACCCGCGGCACGAAGTGCCGTGCGAGGCTGGGACTTCTCCCATGTGCCTGTGAACCGCCGGGCGTGCCTTACTTGCCGGTGAGCAGGTTCGACAGCTTGGTCTTCTCGAAAACGCCCTTGGCCGTAGCAATGGCCTTGTTGTAGACTTGCTCGGCCCTCTGCCCGTACTTATCGCGGCCGGCCTGCTCCGACAGGCTCAGTTCCCCCGTCAGCGGGCCATCGACCGCCTCGATGATTTCGAGCATCGTGATCCTATTCGTGGGCTTGGCCAGCGAGAACCCCCCGCGGGGCCCTCGCTTGCTGCGAAGCACATTGGCGCGGACCAACTGCTGCAGGATCTTGAGGAGGTACTCAAGGGGAATGTCATACTGCTTGGAAATATTCTGCGACAGGACGACCCCGTCCCCCTGATTCTTGGCGATGTAACCGACCGCCAGGAGCGCGTATCCCGTTGACCTGCTAACTCTCATTGCGATTCTCCTTCCTTTGATCAGGAATCTACAATCATCCGTATGGTAGCCGTGCGGGCGACGTGCCATACTATCTGACCTGCACAAATTGCAGCCCGCATCGTGACGCACAGTTCCAACGCCGATAGCGTGTGGCACGCATCCTGCGCCAAAACCGGTATTATTATCTATTGTGTACTGCAAATAGCAAGAGTTTTTTTGGAAACGGCGAGAATTTCAGGATTTGGCAGCGAAATCTCCATAATCCTGGGGTGGACAGGGTGGGAAAAATGGTCCGGCGGCTCAAAAGACTTGACACCTTCCGACACGACGCATACCATCTGACGGTCTTTTGGGACTCTTACTGGGGAAATTGATATGGCGGTAAGCCAGCCGCGAATCAGTGTGCAGTATGTGGACGACGCAACGGTCATTGCCTTTACGGATGAAAGAATCCTCGAAGAGACCGATGTCCGGGCATTGCGGACCTCCATCGAGGCGGTCATCGAGCAGGCCCACGGCATTCGCCTCGTTCTGGATTTCCGGCAAGTGAGGTTCCTGTCCTCCGCCGTGCTCGGGCTGCTGATCAGGATCAGCAAAAGAATTTACGAGCAGGGTGGTGAATTGAGGCTATGCCATATCTACCCCGGCATCTACGAGGTGTTCAAGATCACCCGGCTGACGAGCGTGTTCGACATCTATGAGGACGTGGACAGTGCGATCCGCAGTTTTTCCCGGCGTCCACAGCAGTAGTGGCCGGCGGCACTGCCTTGCCTGGTAGCGGCGGGGCCCTGCTGATGGAACTGAAGGAGTCATAGGCAAGTGGGTTTGGCCCAGGGGACGTAGAAGGGTAGGTAGCACGATATGGCGTCTGAGGCGCCGATCCGGTCTTCCGTCATCGTAGAGAGCAGGCCGTCAGGTCTGAATGAGCCATGCCGGCAGATTTTGTTGGCGCTGGAAAGAAAGGGCTATACGCAGGACGACGTGTTCGCCGTGCATCTGGCCCTGGAGGAGGCATTTCTCAACGCCGTCAAACACGGCAACAAGATGGACCCGACCAAGAAGGTCACCATCGAGTACGTGGTCGACCGGGAGAAGGTCGAGATTCACATGGCGGATGAAGGGGAGGGATTCAGCCCGCAAAGCGTGCCGGATCCGCGGGTGGGTGAGAATCTGTATCGGCCCGAGGGGCGCGGCCTGCTGCTGATGAGTGCGTACATGGATGTGGTCGAGTATAGTGAGCGGGGCAACGCGTTGCGCATGGTTCGCTACAAGCAGCGGCCTGCGTCCGATCGCCACGGCGCGCCGGCGGTCTAGGCGGTGCGGGCGACGACTCGGGCTGCCGGCGTCGTGCAGTCGGGCCGGTGTTCACTGAGCACAGGGGCATACCCGCCCTCGCGGCACGTTTCTCCTCCTGGAGGCGCGGCGAAAGCCCTGCCAGCCATTTTGAACGGGGGTCGCCGTCAGTCGCAGGGGGTCCTTTACGGCAGCCCGGTGCGTCTCGTTTTGGAGTTGCGTCGGGGCCGGTGCATGCTATCATAGGGGCTGCCCAGGAGGCACTCCGCATGAGTGAGCGGCGTGCCGTGCTGCGAGCGGCATCTTGTGTCGAGGAGTTTAGTGAAGTTCCAGGTTTTCAAAGACGGCGAAGCGGCAGAGAAGTTCCGGCCTTGCGGCGCATACCTGTTCGGCACCGACGGGATCAGCATCCGCCGGGCAAAAATCGTGTTCAACAACGGTGTGATCGAGTGTATCCGGCCCAACGTCGAGACCGCCGGCCTGGCATTGTTATGGCCGGTCCACGGCTTTGGCCGAATCCTCCTTCCCACCACCTGTCTGCCCGAGCGGGAACGACCCTACAACCTCAATGTCGAGATCGCCCGCGCCAAGCTCATGCAGATCACCAACCGGCGCGAAGACTGGTCCTTTTTCGACAATATCGAGGGGATGGAGGACATTTCCAAGGAGTCGCAGGACCTGTTCATCCAGGCGATTCAGAACATCGACAACGGTCCCAGGGCCTCGCAACTGGCCGACGAATCGCTCAAGAGGGCGATGGTGTATTCGGAGAGACTGGCGATCCGCCAGGGCAAATCGCTCTTCGACAAGCGGCGCCGGAGCCACGGCTTCGGCCGGGGCTGTCTGGGCTGTCGCATCGACCCCCGCCTGGTCACGAACGCCCGCTACGTCGAGCGATTGTCCGAGTTCTTTTCCTCCGTGACCATCCCGATCAACTGGGCTCAGATCGAACCACGCAAGGGGCAGCTTGATTTCTCTGCCGTCGATCATTGCGTGACCCTGCTGGGCCGAAGGAAGGTGGTCATCGGCGCCGGGCCGCTGCTGCGTTTCACCGAGGACCAGTTGCCATCATGGCTGCTCCAGTCGGAGGCGGGCTTCGAGAAAGTGCGGGAGCTGGCCTATCAGTTTGTCTCCAAGGTCGTGGCCCGCTACGCGACCATCGTTCATCGGTGGTACGTGATCAGCGGGCTCAACGCCTACAATCAATTCAACTTTAACTTCGAGCAGATTCTGGAGATGACTCGTGCGGCGAGCATGGGGGTGCGGGCGGCGGGCAGCCGGGCCGTCAAGATCATCGAGGTCAGCCACCCCTGGGGCGAGTATTACGCCACGACGCCCAACAGCATTCCGCCGTTCGTCTATATGGACATGGTCGTCCAGAGCGGCACGAATTTCGACGCGTTCGGCTTGCAGATGCGCTTCGGCAAGGATGAGCCGGGAATGCACCTGCGGGACATGATGCACATCTCCTCGATTCTGGACTGCTTTGCGATCGTCGCCAAGCCGCTGTACGTGACGGATGTCGAAATCCCCAGCACGAACGGCGGCGGGCCGTTCGAGGGGCAGGTCGCCGGCGTCTGGCACCAGAAATGGGATGATATGCGCCAGAGCCAGTGGCTCAACCGCTTCTACAAGGTCGCCTTGAGCAAGCCCTTTGTCGAGGCCGTCAATTACGGCAGTCTCGCCGACGGCCCAGACAGTGCAATCGCGTATGGCGGTTTGCTCACGGAGCAGTTTGAGGTGAAAGAGGCCTTCAAGACCCTCAAGCGGCTGTACGTGTCGATATTCAAGCGGCAGAGTTGAGCGTGTGACGCGGGGAGCCGTCATGATGCCAGGCAGCCCGTTCACCGGCGAACGTGATGCAGCCGGGGATGTCATCCCGTCCATCGGGTTTGCGGTAGTGGTCTGCATGTGCGTGGCGGCGGGCCTTGCCTTCGCTGTGCACATGACGGACGCGCCCACGGACCATCGCTCGTTTGCCATCGAGGACAGGATCAACCCCAACGATGCCTCGCCGGCGAGCCTGGGCAGATTGCCGGGCATCGGTCCGGCCCGGGCCCGGGCGATTGTCGATTACCGCCGGCGACGGCTTGAGCGGAATTCCGACGGCCTCACGTTCGGCCGTCCGCAAGACCTGGAGGAGATTGCCGGCATCGGACCCGCTACGGCGACCACCGTTAGTCCATGGCTATCCTTCGGCGCGCCCTCTGCCGACGAGCAGCCTGGCGCCGGCCAGAAGCGCTAGGGGAAGAGCTGTCTTGGTCCGGGCGCATGGATCGTTCCCTTCACACATTTTCTGTAACCGGATGGCCAGAACTTCGTCTATGCTTGTAGCAGGTGTCGGTGTGTCTGCGGCGGCAGGGGGTGATTGACTTGCCGGCGACGGATGTGGTAGAATACAACTGACTTCGCAGCGGTAACGCTCAAGCTCGAGCTTTGGCGGCAGAGGGAAGCCTCGGGAACTCATCTGCTTGAAGGCGATGGAGAAGGTGAACGCATTTCGGAATGCCGTGTGCGTGTGTGTATTGGTTCTGTCCGTGGGTCGGACAGGGCTTGGCGCCCGTGCGCCGGCGACGGAAGGGGAGCCGAATGCTATCCCCGTGGTGATCAACGAATTCCTCGCGTCGAATTCCGGCCGTTTCCAGGTGGACCCGCAGGGCGAATCTGACGACTGGATCGAGTTGTATAACTTTGGGGCCCAGCCGCTCGACGTAGGCGGGATGTACCTGACGGACGACCTGGCGCTGCCCACGAAATGGCAGATTCCGTCGGACAAGCCCGATCTGACGACGATCTCGCCGCTTGGGTACCTGGTAATCTGGGCCGACAAGGATGTGGAGGACGCGGGATTGCATGCGGGCTTCGCGCTCAGCGCCGACGGGGAGGACGTGGCGCTGTTCGGCAAGGATGGCGTGACTTTGATTGATGGCGTTGCTTTCGGGCCGCAGATGGCGGATGTCTCCTACGGCCGGTTCCCGGATGGAAACGACACCTGGTGCTTCATGACATTGCCGACTCCCGGCGCAAGGAACGTACGAATCCGCGAGGGAATTGTCGCGGAGCCGAAGTTCAGTTTCGAGCATGGGTTCTACGACCGGGAACTCTCCGTAGCCATCGCCTGCAAGACACCGGAGGCGACGATCTACTACACCACCGATGGCAGCGAACCCTACGTCGGAGATATCGGCCGCTCGACAACTGCGGCGGTGTGCCAGGAGCCGGTGCGGATCACCAAGACCACGTGTCTGCGGGCGGTTGCCATCAAGGCCGGCTGGCAGCCCTCGCGGGTCGTGACACGGACCTACATTTTCCTGGCCGACGTAGTCAAACAGTCGCCGAGCGGCGCCGCCCCGGGGCGCGGATGGCCCACCGGAGGCGTCAACGGCCAGACAATCGATTATGGTATGGACCCGGATGTCGTGAATGGCACGGCATACAAGGGCCTGATGAAGGAAGCCCTTCTTGCCATCCCCTCCATTTCATTCGTGACGGATCTGGCCAACCTGTTCGATCCGGAAAAGGGCATCTACGTCAACGCGGGAAGGTACGGAGACATCTGGGAGCGTCCCATTTCCATGGAGCTGATCTATCCGGATGAGAGGGAAGGTTTTCAGATCGACGCCGGACTGCGGGTTCGCGGCGGATACAGTCGCAGCGATTCCAATCCGAAGCACGCGTTTCGCCTGTTCTTCCGCAGCGAGTACGGCGCGGCGAGGCTCAAATACCCGCTCTTCGACGATGAAGGCGTCCAGGAATTTGAGAACCTCGACCTGCGGACCAGCCAGAACTACTCCTGGGCGTTCGATGGGGACAAGAGGAACACGCTCCTGCGTGACGTCTTCTCCCGCGACACGCAACGGGATATGGGCCAGCCGTACACGCGAAGCCGCTACTATCATCTCTATATCAACGGGCAGTATTGGGGCCTGTACCAGACTGAGGAACGCCCCGAAGCGTCCTACGGCGAATCGTATTTCGGCGGAAGCAAGGACGACTACGACGTGATCAAGGCCGCCGGTCCGAACGCCGGATTTACAGTCGAAGCCACCGATGGCCAGATGGCCGCCTACCGGGCGCTGTGGGAGGCCGCCACCGGCGGATTCAATACGGACGAGTCGTACTACCGCGTACAAGGCCTCAACCTAGACGGTTCGCCAAACCCTGAATACCCGAAGCTGCTCGACTTGGACAACCTCATCGACTACATGCTGTGCACGTTTTACGCGGGGGATTTTGACGGGCCTATATCCAATTTCCTCGGCAACACCCGTCCGAACAACTTCTATGCCATCTACAATCACGTGACTCCGGACGGGTTCAAGTGGTTCCGGCACGACGCGGAGCATACGCTCATCGACCGCTACGGCTGGGGCCTGGACCGGACGGGGCCCTATACGGATCCGGACCTGGCTCGCCTGAGCTACTTCACGCCCCAATGGCTGCAGCAGAGGCTCCTCGTACATCCGGAATTTCGCATGCGGCTCGCCGACCGGGCCTACAGGTATTTCTTCAACAACAGGGCATTGACGTACGCGCGGTCGAAGGACCGGATGCTCTCGCGGGCCAGACAGATTGAGATGGCAATTATCGCGGAATCGGCCCGCTGGGGCGATGCAAAGCGGTCGGCGCCGTTCACGAAAGTGGATTGGGAGACCGAGGTCAACCGAATCATCAACGACTACGGGGATTACGGCCTGCCAAATCGCACCCAGGTTGTGCTGAACCAGTTGAAGGCCCACGGCTGGTACCCGAGCATCGGTGCCCCGGTGTTCAGTCCGCATGGCGGACATGTCACGGACGGTTTTCCCCTGGAGATGCGGGCCGCGGACGACATCTATTACACGCTGGATGGGACTGACCCGCGACTGCCGGAGAGGGCGGGCGGCGCGACGGGGGCAACGGTTCTCGTCGCGGCCAACGCGCCCAAACGCGTGCTGGTGCCGACCGAGGACATCGGCGACGGCTGGAGGGGCGGCGGATCGTTCGACGATTCCGCGTGGCAGCTTGTGACCGGCGATCCGGGCGGCGTGGGTTACGAGCGCAGCACCGGCTATGAGACGATGATCAGTCTGGACCTGAGCCAGGAGATGTACACCGCGGCCACCGGCTGCTATATCCGCATACCATTCAATGTGATCGGCGATCCCAATCGATATGGCTCGATGACTCTGAGGGTGCGCTACGACGACGGTTTCGTAGCGTATCTCAATGGCGTTGAGGTGCAACGGGCCTCGTTCGATGGGACGCCGAAATGGAACTCGGCGGCCCAGGCAAACCATGAGGCCGATGCGATCGAGTCCTTCATCATCGGCGATCGCGTCAGTCTGTTGCACGCGGGGCAGAATGTCCTGGCGATTCACGGCCTGAATAGCTCCACGGCCAGCTCCGACTTCCTGGTCCTGGTGTCACTGTCGGCGGCGGAGGGCGCCACCACCCAAAGCGGCGGCATTTCTCCGACGGCGATCAAGTATACCGGTCCAGTGACGCTGAACGATAGCGTGCAGGTCAAGGCCCGCACGCTCAGCGGCACAACCTGGAGCGCGTTGAATGAGGCGGTCTTCGCACTTGGGTCGGTGGCGGAGCGATTGCGGATCAGTGAAATCATGTACCATCCGCTGTCAACCGGCGACCCGAACGATCCCAATACGGAGTTCATCGAGCTGACCAACATGGGATCCCGGCACATCAATCTGAACCTGGTCGGGTTCACCAACGGCATCGAGTTCACGTTCCCCAGCTTCGATCTGGCTCCCGGCGCCTACTGCTTAGTGGTCAAGGATATCGCCGCGTTCACCGCCAAGTATGGCGAAAACCCGCCTGTTGTGGGACAGTATGCAGGCAGCTTGAGCAATGCCGGTGAGCGGATCACGTTGCTCGATGCCGCAGGAACCGTGATTCTGGACTTCCGCTTCGAAGACAACTGGTTCGATATCACCGATGGTCTGGGATTCTCGCTGACGGCTCGAATTCCGGAGGCGGCAGACCCGAGCAATTACGGCCGCAAGAGCATGTGGCGGCCGAGTGCCCATGCAGGCGGCTCGCCCGGCGGCGACGATACCGGCCAGGTGGTTCCATTGGGCTCGGTGGTCATCAATGAGCTGCTGGCCAACTCGCAGGGGAGTGAGCCTGACTGGGTCGAGCTGTATAACACGACCCCGCAGGCGATCGACATCGGCGGCTGGTTCCTCAGCGATGACGTGAACGACCTGACTAAGTACCGGCTCCCTACCGATACTCGCATTGCCGGCAACGGGTACGTCGTGCTCTACCAGGACAAGCACTTCGGTAACACCGATGATCCGGGCTGCAAGAAGCCCTTCGCCCTCAGCCGCAGCGGCGAGACCTTGTACCTGCACTCCGGCTCCGGTGGGGTGCTAACCGGCTACAGCGAGCAGGAGACGTTCGGCGCCTCCGACGAAGGGGTCGCTCTCGGCCGCTATCGAAAGAGCACGGGCGAGTACAATTTTGTAGCTCTGATCGAACCCACGCCCGGCGTCGCCAATACCGCCCCGCAGGTCGGGCCCGTGGCGATCAACGAGATCATGTACCACCCGGATGCGCCCGCCGATGCCGAGTACGTGGAGCTGCTCAATATCAGCAGCGAGTCGGTGACGCTGTACGATGCGGAGAGAGGGTTGCCCTGGCGATTCACGGACGATCCGGAGAATCCGAGTATCGAGTTGCTGTTTCCGACGAGTCCGCCTGTGACGCTCGTTCCGGGCGAGCACCTGCTGCTGGTGAAGGATACCGGCATGTTCGACTCGAGGTATACGGCCCCTGAGGGCGTAAAGGTCCTCGCCTGGGGTCCGGGCCGGCTCGCTGACGATGGAGAGAAGATCCAGCTCAGCAAGCCCGGCGACCCGGACGGACGGGGCAACCCGACGTGGGTCCGTGTGGACAGGGTCGTGTACAGTGACGGGTCGCACCCGCCGGAGCTTCCGGGCGGCGGAGACCCGTGGCCGGCGCGAGCGGACGGGCAGGGTTCGTCTCTGAGCCGGATCGTTCCCATGACCTACGGAAACGATCCAGCCAATTGGCACGCGGCAATCGCCACTCCGGGCACAGTCAATGAGTAGATATGGGCACAATATGAATGCAGGAGGTATCTGAGAAATTTGTCCATTTCGCCCTTTTCGGGACCATTATGGGACTCGCGGCGGGCTCGCGACGGATAAATCAGCCTCGCATCGAATCCCGGTTGACTCTTGACTCTCGGGGGGTGTTTTGGTAAGATAGATAAGGGATTCTATGTGGAACACGTCAGGTTCCATGTCCGTACGAGAATGACGAGAGGGCGATTGCGTGCAAGGATGTCACGTACTTGGCAGGGTGTATGGAAGAGGGCCGGAGTACGAAGGGACTGCCACGGACACGGCGTGGAGAAAGCCGGCCGCGCCGAGTGTATTGGCAGAGAAGGCCGGTATAACGATGGGTGAGTCACAACAACAGCTAAAGCACGAGCAGCCGGCGGCCAAAGGAGAGAAGGTCCAGTCGGAGCCAAAGAAGACCGTGGACCGGATGCTCGCGTCCCGGTTTGAGCTGAAGTATATCGTCTCAGAAATCAAAGCGGCAGAGATCGAACGATATATTCGGCCGTTTCTGGAGCCCGATCGCTATTCCAAGCTGCAGCGGGGCGGACTGTATCCCATTGTCAGCCTGTATCTGGACTCGCCGGAGCTGAGGCTGTGCCGCGAGACTCTGACAGGCCAGAAGAACCGGTTCAAGCTTCGGATTCGCAGTTACACCGACGAGCCCGAGTACCCGCGTTTCTTCGAGATCAAAAGACGGATCAACCGCGTGATCGTGAAGAGCCGGGCCCGCGTGACGGACCGTGACGTGCCGGTTCTGCTGGCCGGCAAGCTGCTGCCTCCGCAGGGCTATACGACCGATGTAGCCGCGCTGAACCAGTTTCAGCTCTACGTGGCGAGTATCCGCGCCGGTCCGATGGTCCTGATTCGCTACATGAGGCAGGCGTTCGAGAATACGTCGGAGAACCGCGTCAGAGTGACGTTCGACCGGGAGCTGTGCTACAAGGTGACGGACGAGCCGGAGGTGCGGCTGGGAGGCGCCGGGTGGCAGCCCAACAACATTACGATAGGCTGCTCGATCCTGGAGATCAAGTTCACCGGGACCTACCCGGCGTGGCTCACTCGGCTTGTGGAAGACCTCGACCTGGAGGTGACGCCGGTATCGAAGTATGCCACGTCGATGGAGCAGGCGTGTCGGTTGGGTTTCTGCTGTCCCGCCTGGAGGAGTCCGTGGAATGGATAGACTGTGGCAAATTATGGAAGACACGTCGCTGACGGGGGGACCGTTCACCCCGCAGACCGTGATTCTTTCGCTTCTGCTGGCGTTCGTGCTGGGCCAGGTCATCGCGTGGGTCTACTACATCACGCATAGCGGCCTGTCATACTCGCGTTCCTACGTGCAGTCTCTCGTCCTGATCACCGTCGCGGTCTCGATGGTCATGGCGGTCATCGGTAACAACATCATTACCGCCGTCGGGTTGATGGGCGCCCTGGCGATCGTCCGGTTCCGCAACGTCATCAAGGACACGCGCGACATCGCATTCATCTTTTGCTCGCTGGTCGTGGGCATGGCGTCGGGCTCTCACCGGTACCTGACGGCCATTCTGGGGACGGCGATTCTCTGCTCGATCGCGGTCTACCTGCACTTCACGAGCTTCGGCTCGCACGAGCCTCACAACGGATTTCTGCGGTTCAGCTTGCGGGGACCGCTGGGCCCGGACCATCCGGTTCCCGGAATTCTGCGCCGGTTCTGCGGGAATTTCTCATTGATCTCCGTGCAGGACAGCGGCTTCGGCGGACCGGCGGAATATGCCTATCAGATCTTGATTCGCAACATCGCGAAAAACGAGGAGTTCGTCGCGGAGCTGGAGAAGGTGGAAGGGATCGAGAATATCAACTTGACGATGCAGGAGATGCTGCTTGAGGTCTAGGCGACACGATGAAGAGCAAAGCTGCCCAAAAGAGCCATGAGTACAAGCGTTTTTACCTGCGTCACGCGGTGCCGGTGGCGGTGTGGCTGATCGCCGCAACAAGCGTCGTCTGGCTTTTCGACCAGCGCGTGCAGCGATTTCAGGTGGTCGGGATCGCGCGGGGACAGGTTCTGCAAATCTCGCCGAGCAGTACGGGGCGCATCCGCAACATTGCGGTCAAGCTGTTCGATCCGGTGATCTCGGGCCAGACGCTGGCGGTTGTCGACACGATCCTCGACAACGAGCAGACGGAAGAGGCGAAACTCAGGGCGGAACTGGCCGGCGTGACGGCGGAGATCGAGCATTTGACAGCGCAACTGATCCCGACGCAGGAGCGGATGCAGGCGGAAGCCTCCAGCCAGGATACCCGGCGGGCGGGAGATTTGGGCCGGCTCGCCATGGATGTGGACAGTTACCGGCTGCAGATGCTGCGGTTGCAGGTCTCGATTGCGAACGACCAGATGACGCTCCGCAACCTGGACTCGGAGATCAAGGCTCTCGGGCAACTCGCGAGCGAGGACGTGGTGGTGCCCTATCAGGTCGAGAAGGTCAAAGTGCAGCATGATAATCTGGCCCAGCAGATTGAAACGAACGAGAGGCTGCTGGCGCAGGCCAAGACGGACCTGGCCGAGGCCGAGCAGCGGCTGGAGCAGTTCAAACAACAGGAGATCGTTCATCCGTCCGAGGACTACGCACTCGAAGTGATTCGCAAGCAGATTGGGGTGCAGGACGAACGGATGAACGGATTGATCGAGCAGATCAACGCGTTGAAATCGCGGGAGGCCGTGGAACTCAAGTCCCCCATCGACGGCATCATCATCCCGATCCCGTCCAGGGACAACGACGCGCTGCACCAGCGGCCGGGCGAGCAGGTGATGCGGCAGACGGGCGAGGTCGTCAGGGCCGGCGATCCCGTGCTCGCCGTCGCGCAGAAAGAGCCCACGGAGATCGTGGCGTACGTGAATGAGCAGCAACTGGGGCTCCTGAGGCAGGACATGCCCGTGGAGCTGGTCAAGACGACCTCGCCGGCGCAGATCGCACGCTCGAAGATCGCATCGATCGGCCCGACGGTCGAGCTGATCCCGCAGCGACTGTGGCGCAGTCCGAATCTCCCGCAGTGGGGGCGGCCCGTGCTGATCGGCATTCCCCCGGGGCTGCTGCTCGTCCCCGGCGAGATCGTGGGAGTCCGAGGACTCTAAATGTGCGCGACCTCGCGCCGCTTTGCTGAGTGTTGGAACCCGGAGACATTTGGGGATGATGAACAGATCGTACAACCGAGGATGGCTGGCGCCTGGCCTGGCGTGCCTGGGCGGTCTGATCCTGTTGGCGGGGTGCGGTCCGAAGAACTACAAGCGGGATGCGGACGATAAGGTCTACGACATCATTGACAGGAACTGGCAGCCGGAATTCGGCTCAAAGGCCAATTACCGGATCAGCGATGTCGCGCCAGGCCCGAATGATATCCAGGTGACCAATGCGATTCCCGCCTCCGGCGTTCTGACGTTGCCGCACGCGCTGAGCCTGGCCACCGCGCACAACAGCTCCTACCAGACCCAGAAGGAACGCCTGTACAAAGTGGCCCTCGATCTGCAACTGGTCGAGCACCGGTACGAGACGCAATTGTTCGGCGGCGGCAGCGCCCTCTACGGCAACAACTGGCAGAACTCTGAGAAACGTCCTCTGAGCGGCGATCAGATGGTGGATGAGTCGCAGGCCAACCACACTGGCCTGTCTCCGAAACACCCTCGCAGCGAGGTCGTGCAGACGGAAGCGAACGTCGGTTTCAATCGGCTGCTCGCCACCGGCACCAAGGTCGGCGTAGGCGTCGCCACAGCCTGGACGGATATCCTCACGGGACGCGGCGACAGGGGCCTGAATTCGATCTTCACTGCGGCGATCTCCCAGCCGCTGCTCCGCGGCAGCGACCGCATGGTCGTGATGGAGAAGCTAACGCAGGCGGAGCGGGACGTGCTCTACCAGATACGCACGTTCAACCGGTTTCGCAAGACCTTCGCCGTCAACGTGGCGACGGAATACTTTCGGACGCTCGAACAGTATGACATCACGCGGAATACCCGGGCGTACTACGACGGACTGACCATTTTGCACGGCCAGGTCGTGAAACTGGCCCAAGTGGACCTGGTCCCCTGGTTGGAGGTCGGCGAAGCCCAGCAGGATATGCTTCGGGCTCGCGACGCCCTGATCGTGGCACAACGAAAATATGAGCGGTCTCTGGATCAGCTCAAGGTCACGCTGGGTGTGCCGGTCGAGACCGAGTTTCAGATGGATGTGGGCCTCCTGGACGCCCTGAGGGCGCATGGACTCCCTTACCCGAATCTGCGCATCGACGAGGCCGTTGAGACGGCGCTGAACCAGCGGTTGGATATGACCAACAGCGCCGACGCGACTCTCGATGCGCAACGCGCCGTCTACGTGGCGGCGGATAAGCTTCGGACGGACCTGCGGCTGAACGGCAAAGTCGATGTGGATGCTCGGGGCCATGGGAAGATCTGGGCCGGACCATTTCTGGATCTGCCGCTCGATCGTGTCCCCGAACAGCACGATTACCGCAAGGCGCTGATTGCCTTGGAAGAGTCTCGCCGCAGTTATGATGGCCTGACCGACAAAGTCCGGCTGGAGGTCCGCGATGCGCACCGCAAGCTGATGGAGACCGCCGAGCGGTACGAGGTCGCCTGCCAGGGCTTGGAGATGGCCAGGAAACGACTCAAGGCGGCCTCTATGCTGCTGCAGTACGGGCGTGCCAGCACCCGGCGGGTGCTCGACGCTCATCACGATCTATACGATGCCGGCACGGTCGCTGCGAATGCGCTGGTGGAGTATGCGATCGCGACGCTGGAGTTCTATCGTGACACAGAGACGCTTCAGGTCCGGCCGGACGGAATGTGGGAAGCCAAAGGATTGGACATCCCGGTGGCCCGCGATGGCCCGCCGCCGGCCGCGGCAAAACCTATCAACTGAATCGGGAATAGAGAAGTCGGCAGGGGGATTGCACGCAGTACCGAACATGGCAGCTCTGGAAAAGTGCAATCGACCTGCCGGATGAACAGAAGTGGAAAGAAGGAGGTGCTTCATGCGTTTGGGTACATTGTTGAAGGCCGTAGTAGTCTTGTTCGTTCTGTCAGGGAGTCTGTGGGCCGCGGACGTCATTCTGAACGAGTACAACGCGGTGGACGCGACGAGCTTCCTGGGCGGCGGGGATTCGTCCGCGGATCTGAAGGGCGGCCGTGCGTCGGACTCCTACTTCGGCCGCGTCGAAGGCAATGGTGGCGACTGGTTCGAGCTCGTCGTCATCAAGGACCACCTGGACATGCGCGAGTGGAAGCTCGACATCACGGAGAACAAGAAATCCGACGGGACCCTCGAGTTGACAAAGGATGCCGTTTGGTCCGATCTGCGCGCCGGCACGATCATCACCGTGGCCGAGGACGTGCCGAGTGATATCAGCTACGACCCGGCGGCCGGCGATTGGTGGATCAACGTGCAGGCCAATGACAAAGCCGATGGTCTCTACATCTCGGCGAGGTCTTTCAAAGTCACCAGCAACCTCTGGCAGTTGACGATCCGCAACAAGGCCGGTGCAGTGGTGTTTGGCCCGGCCGGAGAGGGCATCATGCCGACCAGCGGAATCAGCGGGATCGAAGTCTTCCGGCTGAAGGCCGATCCCAGCGCGTCCATCGATGAGAAGTCCAAGGACTACGGCGACGACAAGGAATTCAGCACGTTCGGCGCGTCCAATCGCTGGGGCCTCCAGGATTTCAATGACCTTCGTTCCGGCGACAAGATCACGCCTGCGGCCGCCACCATCGACCTGCTGACGCCGAACGACGCGAATGTCGTCGATGCCGGCGATATCATGACCGTCAAATGGAAGAGCACGGGCATCACGGAAACCGTCCTGGTGGAGTTCTCCGTCGACGATGGAGTATCCTGGCTGCCTGTGTACCCGCCCAATGTCGGCAACACCGGCCAGTACAAATGGCTCGTCCCGCTGGTGGGATCGGATATGTGTCTGATCCGGGTCTCCAGCAGCACGCGTCCAGTTGTCAGCGACGAGAGCGATGACCCGTTTGTGATCGTGCAGAGCGTCCTCACAGGCCAATAATCCGGCGCTAGTGCCCCTAGCCCGGCGGCAGAAGCGAAGAGTACAGCGGGCCGGTCCCTGGTCTGATCGACCCCAGGCTCTGTCTGGCAGGACTGAGAAGCGGGTCGGCTTCGACCCAGCTCGGCGTACCCGTGTGCAGCGAGAGCAGGAGGCTGTCTGCGCCCAGGGAGCAGACTGCCTCTCCCGGAGACGTGAACGCCGAGTGGGACTCGTTCCCGGATCGTGCAGCTCTGTCATCCCCTCAGCGGCCTCAATCGGGCAGCCGCCTCATCTGCAGCGCCTCATACCTGCCAAGGCCCCCGGCCAACATATTTGCGCGGCATTGCGAGCGCGGCAGCGGCGAAATCCGTATATATCGTGGCGGTCCTGAGAACTGTATCTACACAGAAGGCGGCAGATAGGATATAGTATGCGTCCGGAGGTGGTTGAGTGGCGCGGCCGCAAGGGTGGATGTCAGGCGATCGTCCCGCACGGACCGGCGGGACCCTTATCATCGGACCGCCACGTATGAGGTCCTGGTGCCAGTGGGTCCGCGTTTTTGAAAAGGGTTGTCGACGTAGATGGGCACGAAAGAAGGTAATTACGATTTCGTTCAGATCGAGAAGAAGTGGCAGCGGTTCTGGCAGGAGAACAAGACGTTCAGGGCGGTGGACTGCGACCGGTCCCGGCCGAAATACTATGTTCTCGACATGTTTCCATATCCTAGCGGCCAGGGCCTGCACGTCGGCCATCCGGAGGGCTACACCGCCAGCGATATCGTCGCCCGCTACAAGCGAATGAAGGGCTTCAACGTCCTGCATCCTTTCGGCTGGGATGCCTTCGGGTTGCCCGCTGAACAGCACGCGATCAAGACCGGCACAGACCCCGCCCTGACAACTGCAAAAAACATCGTGAACATGCGACGGCAGACGCAAAGCCTCGGGTTCAGCTACGATTGGGACCGCGAGATCGCCACGACCGATCCCGGATACTACAGGTGGACCCAGTGGATCTTCCTGAAGATGTTCAACAGCTACTTCGATGAGGCCGAACAGAAGGCCAGGCCCATCGAGCAGTTGCCGATCCCAGAGGGATTGAGCGAGCAAGAGAAGCGGCAGCTTATCGACGATCACCGGCTGGCCTACGAGGCGGATGTGCCGGTGAACTGGTGCCCCGCGCTGGGGACCGTGCTGGCCAATGAGGAGGTGGTGGGGGGCGTGAGCGAGCGGGGCGGCTACCCGGTGGTCCGCCGGCCGATGCGGCAGTGGATGCTGCGGATCACGAAGTACGCGGAGCGCCTGCTCGACGATCTGGCTCTTGTAGACTGGCCTGAGTCGATCAAAAAACTCCAGGTGGACTGGATCGGCAAGAGCGTCGGAGCGGAGGTCGGCTTCAGAGTTGTCGGGTACGACGAGGTGCTGTGGGTTTTCACGACCCGGCCGGACACGCTCTTCGGCGCCACGTACATGGTCCTGGCGCCGGAACATCCGCTCGTGGATGTCGTCACGACGGATGCGCAAAGAACGGCCGTAAAGGAATACTGCGCGGAGGCGGCCCGCAAGAGCGACCTGGACCGCACCGATCTGGCGAAGGAGAAGACCGGTGTCTTCACCGGCGCCTATGCGATCAATCCGGTGAGCGACGAGAAGATTCCGATCTGGATCAGCGATTACGTGCTGATCAGCTACGGGACGGGCGCGATTATGGCCGTCCCCGCGCACGACGATCGCGACTTCGAGTTCGCAAAGAAGTTTGGCCTGCCGATCATTCCGGTCGTCGAGCCGCCGGACCCGCACGATGCCGAACTGGTCAATCGCGGCGAATTGTGCTTCATTGGGGACGGCAGGGCGATCAATAGCGGGCCGTTCAACGGCCTGCCGACCGCCGAGTTCAAAGTGAAGATCACAGCCTGGCTGGCCGGGCGGGGCCTGGGCAAGCGGGCGGTGAACTATAAACTCCGCGACTGGCTGTTCAGCCGGCAGCGATATTGGGGTGAGCCGTTCCCGATTCTGCACACGGAGGACGGCTGGGTCATCGGGCTGTCGGAGGATGAGCTGCCGCTGAGGCTGCCGGAGGTGGCTGACTACAAGCCGCCGGGAACGGGGGAGTCGCCGCTGGCGAAAGTGACGGAATGGGTCAACGTCACGTTGCCCGATGGCACGAAGGCCAAGCGCGAGACGAATACGATGCCGCAGTGGGCGGGCAGTTGCTGGTACTATTTGCGGTATCTCGACCCGCGAAACTCGCAGTGCGGCTGGGACCCTGCCAAAGAGAAGTGCTGGATGCCGGTGGACCTGTACATCGGCGGAGCGGAGCACGCGGTGCTGCATCTGCTGTACTCCCGCTTCTGGCACAAGTTTCTCTACGACCGCGGCTACGTCAGCACGAAAGAGCCCTTCCAGAAGCTCATCAATCAGGGCATGATCCTTGGCGAAGACGGTCAGAAGATGAGCAAGTCACGCGGCAACGTGGTGAACCCGGACCAGGTGGTCACGGAGTATGGCGCCGATTCGATGCGGCTATACGAGATGTTCATGGGCCCGCTGGAGGCGATGAAGCCGTGGAGCATGCAGGGCGTGCAGGGCGTGTTCCGGTTCCTTCAGAAGGTGTGGCGTCTGGTGGTGAACGAGGAGACGGGCGAACCGACCGAGGCGATTCGGGAGGTTACGCCGGACGAGGAAACGCTGCGCCTGCTGCATCAGACGATCAGGAAGGTCAGCGGCGATATCGAGACGTTCGGCTTCAATACGGCGATCAGTGCGATGATGATCCTCTCCAATCATCTCGCCCGGCTGGCGGTCAGGCCGCGCTCCGTGATCGAGCCGTTCATCCTGATCCTGGCGCCGTTTGCTCCGCACATTGCCGAGGAATTGTGGCAGCGGCTGGGTCATGCGCACAGTCTCGCCTACGAGCCCTGGCCTGCGTACAGCGAAGAGCACGCCAGAGAAAAGAAGATCGAGCTGCCCGTTCAGATCAATGGCAAGATCAGGGACAGGATCTTCGTCTCTGCCGAGGCGGATGAGAAGCAGATCGAGGCACAAGTGCTGGCCAGTGCAAGGGTGCAGGAGGCATTGCAGGGCAGGCCCGTCAAGAAGGTGATTGTCAAGCCGAGAATTGTCAGCATCGTTTCGTAGATGGTTAGTTGCTGCGTCACATGGCCGTAGAGATCGAAGCCAAGTTAAAGGTGGATTCGCTGCAGGACGTCGAGGGCAGACTCGCCGCGTGCGGGGCTCGCTTCCTGGGCGAGGTGATCCAGACGGACTGGTACCTCGATACCCCTGACCGGGAGTTGACGCGGGCGGACAAATGCCTGCGCCTGCGGATCGAGAAAGCGGGATCGCGGGAGCGGCTTGTCCTCGCCTATAAGGGCCCGAAGGAAAAGGACGACTACAAGAAGCGTCAGGAGGCGGAGGTCGAGGTGAATGAAGCGGCGGCGGTCGAGTTGCTGTTCGCAGGATTGGGGTACCGAAAAGAGTTGGCGTTCAACAAGAGACGCCGCCTGTGGAATCTGCACGGCTGTGAAGTGGCTCTCGATCAGTTGCCGCTGGTCGGCACGTTTGTGGAAATCGAGGGGCCTGACTCCCAGACGATTGGACAGGTGCAGGCGATGCTGGGCCTCGCCGGCGTGCCACATACAGCGGAGAGTTACGCATGCCTGGTCGAGCGGGAGCTGTCGCGGCAGAAGACAACCCGGCGAGAGGTGTACCTGTAGTGGCGGATGGGATGGCGTGGCGTGGGGACAATAGGGATGACGTTCAAGATTGGCAGTACTGACATTGGGTTGGGTGTGCCGCTGTTCCTCATGGCAGGGCCGTGTGTGATCGAGAGCGAGGACAACTGCCTGGAGATCGCCGAGCGGCTGGTGCAGATTGCCGAGCGCACGGGCGTTGGCACCATCTTCAAGGCGAGCTTCGATAAAGCCAACCGTAGCAGTATCACCAGCTTCCGTGGGCCGGGATTGGTTGAGGGCATGAAGATACTAGCCAAGGTCCGGGCCACGAGCGGCCTGCCTGTGATGACGGACGTGCACGAGCCGGCCCAGGCGGCGGAGGTGGCGGCGACCGTCGATTGCCTCCAGGTACCGGCGTTCCTGTGCCGACAGACGGACCTGCTTTGCGCATGTGCGGAGACAGGCAAGCCGATCAATGTGAAGAAGGGCCAGTTCCTCTCCCCGGAAGAGATGGGCAACGTTGTCGAGAAGATTCGGGCGTGCGGCAATGACAAGATCCTGCTGACGGAGCGGGGGACGTTCTTTGGATACAATCGACTGGTCAACGACATGACGAGCATTGAGGCGATGAAGCGGTTCGGCTGTCCTGTGGTGTTCGATGCGACGCACAGCACGCAACAGCCGGGCGGACTGGGCACGGCCAGCGGGGGCCGGCGGGAACTGGCGCCGGTGCTGGCGCGTGCGGCCGTGGCGGCGGGGGCCAACGGGTTGTTCCTGGAGGTGCATCCGGAGCCGGAACATGCGAAGTCGGATGCTGCGTCGATGCTCCCGCTGGATTGGCTCGAGGGGGTCATCATGGACTGCCGTCGGATTTTTGAGATTGTTCATGAGTAGCCAACAGAGCAAGCAGCGCCGTTACATTTATGGCCCTGTGCCGTCACGAAGGCTGGGCCTGAGTCTAGGCGTCGATATCGTGCCGATGAAGGTCTGCACGCTCGACTGCATCTATTGCCAGTTGGGCAGGACGACGGAAAAGAGCGTCGTGCGGCGGGACTTCGTGGACGTGGACGCGGTCTTGGCCGAGGTGGCTGATTGGCTCAAAGAGGACGGGCGGGCCGATCACATCACGCTAGGGGGCTCGGGCGAGCCGACCCTCAATCTCCGGATAGGGGACCTGGTCGACGGAATCCATGCTGTTACCGACATTCCGGTAGCGATCCTCACGAACGGGACGTTGTTTTACCGCCAAGACGTGCGGGCGGATTGTGCCAGGGCGGATGTTGTAATCCCGTCCCTGGATGCCGGTGACGCCGCAGTGTTCGAGGCGGTAAACCGGCCTGCCCCCGATATCAGTATTGAAAAGCTGGTTTCGGGTCTGGCGACCTTCCGCGAGGAATACGCGGGGCAGATCTGGCTGGAGGTGTTCATAATCCCGGGCGTGAACACGGATGAGGAGCAGGTCGAAAAAATCAAAAAGTTGAGTGCCCGGATGCGGCCGGACAAGATCCAACTCAATACCGCGGTGCGACCGACGGCGGAGAAGGGGATCAAGGCGGCCGCGCGGGAGACACTCGCGGAGATCGCCCGGCAGATCGGGAGCGGGTGCGAGGTGATCGCGGATGTCGCGCCCGCGACGTGCGACCGGCACAGGGAACGGGTGACGGCGGACGTGCTATCAATGCTGAAACGCAGGCCCTGCTCGGTCGAGGACCTCTGCCGGGGCCTGGGGATCACACGCGACGAGGCTGGCCGGCAGGTGGCGGAACTGGGGGACAGCGGGCTGGTCGACACCGAGTCACGGGGGGACAAGATGTACTATCGGGCGCGCTCCAGGGCATCCTGAGTCATATCTGTGACCTGCGCTCGGCAGGTCGCAAAAAAGTCACACAAGCGGCCGACTGACGCGAAATGCATCGTCCCGGGCTCCAGTTTTTGTAAAGGCGGACGCTCCATTGGCCGATAAAAGCGGTGGAGTGCTTCACCCATCCGCGTGTTTATGAGAGGTGGGAGCGGGGATCGCGGGTGACACGCCGCAAGGGATAAGAATGCAGGGGCCGAAACGACAACTCGTGCTGAATAAGGGGTCGGAGAAGTTCATCTTCCGCTATGACCCCGGTCGTGAGAATGAGCTGCTGGACGCGCTGATCGAGCAGGCCAAGGCCAAGCGGACGGAGTTTGACTGGTTCGACGCGGCGGTGCTGAGCTTCAAGGTGACGGAGACTCTCATTGGCCGCGCCGAGGAGCTGTTGCGGAACGATACAAACTTGAACATGACATCTCAGTAGCAGAGGCGTCCCTGTGTGGGCAGGGGGCCGCGGCATAACGTGGTGACGGTTTGCGGCCAGTGGATGGCAGAAGATGCCAATGGACAATGTGGACAGGTGGACTATGGAAGAATGCGGCGCAGTGGTTGAACAGTTTCTGAACTACCTGAAGTATGAGAAGAGGTTCTCCGAGCATACGGCCAAGTGCTATGGGGCGGATCTGACGCAGTTCGGGGGGTTTCTGCTGAATGCCTCGGACGGCGACGGCTCGCCCGTCGATAGCACGCTGGCGGGACAGGACCATGGGGATGCGGCGACGGCGGTCGCGACCCAGACGGAACAGAAGGTGGATCAGCTCCTGCTGTCGGTGGACGTCAACGAGGCCCGGGCGTATCTGGGATACCTGAACGAACGGGCTTACGCGAAGGCGACCATCGCACGGAAGCTGGCGACGCTGCGGAGCTTCTACAAGTTCCTGGTCAAGACCGGGCGGTGTGCTGCGAACCCGATGACGGCGGTCCGGACGCCGAAGCAGGAGAAGAAGCTGCCGCGGTTCCTGGAGTACGAGGAGGTCAAGCGCCTCCTGGAGACGCCGCCGGTCGAGACGTGGCTCGGCGCACGCGACCGGGCGATCCTGGAGACGTTGTACAGCACCGGGATCCGTGTGAGCGAATTGGTGGCGCTGAACATGGACGACATCGACTTCCTCGGCGAGGTAGTGCATGTCCGGGGCAAGGGCAAGAAGGAGCGGATCACACCGATCAGCTCCTCAGCCCTGCAGGCGATCCAGCACTACATGGAGTTCCGGAATAAGCGGGCGCAGAGCAACAGCAACTTCGACTCGAAGGTGTTGTTCGTGAACAAGCACGGCCAGCGACTGAGCACGCGAAGCGTCCGCCGCAAGATGGACAAATACCTGAAGATGGCGGGCCTGGACCCGGCGATCAGCCCGCATACGCTGCGGCACAGTTTTGCGACCCACATGCTGAACAACGGCGCCGACCTGCGAAGCGTGCAGGAGCTTCTGGGACACCAGTCGCTGTCGACGACGCAAATCTATACCCATCTGACGACCAGGAAACTCAAGGATGTGTACGAGAATGCTCACCCGCGAGAGCATCTGGAGCAGGATGCATACTCGCCTGGCGGGGACCACGGTGGCAACGGCGACGGACAATCGTAGGATGCCGAAGTGTAGGCCCTGTTGGATGTGGTAACCGAATGGAAGGGCCGGCCAGTGCCGGCCCTTCTCGATTTTGGGGAGCGGGCGGGGGCAATCACCTTCGAGTTGAATTGTGCCTTCCCTTGCGGAGGACAGGGTGGGCGCGACGCAATCCGTATCACTCGCCGTTGCCGGCGACGTATTCGGGGACGAGCTGCTTGATCTTGCGCACGATGCCGTCGAGGTCGTGCTGCTCCGCGGTGGCGACAAGCTCATCGATGTGTGATCTCAGTTTCTCGCGGTCCATCGGGATGTTCTTCCAGATGCTGATCTTGGGATGTCGCGTGCGTTGCATGTCCTCGCCCTCGATCCGCAGCTCCTCGAAGAGTTTCTCGCCGGGGCGCAGGCCGATGAAGACGATCTCGATGTCCTCGCCCGGCCGGAAGCCGCTGAGCGTGATCAGTTCCTTGGCGAGGTCCACGATCTTGACGGGGTCGCCCATGTCGAGGACGAAGATTTCGCCGCCTTTGCCCATGGTGGCCGCCTGAAGCACGAGCTGGCTGGCCTCGGGGATCGTCATGAAGTACCGCTTCATATCCGGGTGGGTGACCGTGACAGGTCCGCCCTCGGCGATTTGCCTCTTGAAGATGGGGACGACAGACCCCTCGGAGGCGAGCACGTTGCCGAACCGGACGGTGATGAACTGGGTTTTGCTCGTTCGGCTGAGGTCCTGGATGTACATCTCGGCGATGCGTTTGGATGACCCCATGATGCTGGTCGGGTTGACCGCCTTGTCCGTGCTGATCATGACGAAGTGCGTAGCGCCGTGCTTGTCGGCCGCGTCCGCGACGGCCCGGGTCCCGACGACGTTGTTCTTGATGGCCTCACTGGGATTGAGCTCCATAAGCGGGACATGCTTGTGAGCGGCGGCGTGAATCACTACCTCGGGCCGGTAGCAGACGAAGATATCGTCAACGCGGGCCCCGTCTGTGATGTCGCAGATGAGCGGATGCATCGCAACGTCGGGGAACTGCCTGCGCAGGTCCCGCTCGACGTAGAACAACGGGTTCTCCGCCTGCTCGACGAGCAGCAGGCACGCCGGGTGAAACTGGCAAATCTGGCGGCACATCTCCGATCCAATGGAGCCGCCGGCCCCGGTGACCAGGATGGTCTTGCCCCTGGCGAACGCCTGGATGAGGTCGAGGTCAAGGTGGACCGCCTCGCGTCCGAGCAGGTCGTTGATGTCCACGTCGCGAATCTGGGAGACGCGCAGCTTGCCGGAGGCGATATCGGTGATGGAAGGGACGGTGCGGAACCGGAGCTTGGTTCCCTCGCAGGCCTGGATGACGCGGCGGAGCTGCCGGCGGGTCGCCGAGGGGATCGCGACGGCGATCTCCTCGATGTTGCGCTCCTTGCAGATCCGGGGCAATTCGTCGACTGTCCCGACGATGGGAATTCCGTGAATACTGATCCTCTGTTTGGCCGGGTCATCATCGATGAAGCCGATCACGTCGTACTGGGCAACCGGCATACGATGGATTTCCCGGAGCAGGGCCTCGCCGGCGTTGCCTGCTCCGATGATCAGGAATCGCTTGAGCCGGCCTCCCTCGACGGTCCGGAATTCCTCATGATACAGACGTGTGATCATCCGCAGGGCGGCCAGGACCAGAATCGTGCCGAACAGGTCCGCCATGAAGACGCTCTGGCTGACGGCGGCAATGCCGAGCGGCAATGCATGGCGCACGGGCGCGACCCGCAGCATCGCCAGGAACCAGATCGCCACGATGACAAGCGTGCTGACGAGGGCGGCCCGCAGGATGCCGAGCAGGTCGGAGATGCTCACGTAGCGCCACCAGCCGCGGTACTGTTTGAAGAACCCGAAGACCGGCAGCTTCACCGTGAGGAAAAACAGCAGCAGGAACGGGTATTGCTCGACGAGCCAGTCCCGCCGGAACTGCATGTTATTCGCGATGAGAAATGAGAACATCAGGGATGCGGCGAAGGCAACCGCATGGGCGAGGATGACCAATGGCCCGCGAAGGGTCAATCGCAGGCCGGGAGCCGTCGACGGAGCGCGCAGCTCGTGCGCCCGACTGTCCCGGTGCGGTGCTTCTGTGTCTGGCTCAGGCATATGCCGCTGGTACTGGTTCACGGCCCATCACGCGACGCAATATCAATACTGAAAAGCGTGGTGCCCATCAGGCGGCCACGCATATATCATCGGCATGCGGCAAAGCCTGGTTGAGTCAATGTGGCTGCGGCTGTGCCCTGCACTATGCCGACGAGGAATGACCGTGAGCCTATCCAGACGGTGCCGCCTGCTGGTCAGCGCCGGGAAGATCCGCGGTCTGACCTGCCGCCGGCGGCGCTTGCGCCGCCAGCCCGGGAGCGAGAGCTTCGGCGGCTGCTTCCTCCGGGTACGTGCAGACGTCCTCCAGGGGGATGAGATCGACCCGCTTGCGCAACAAGGCGTAGAGGATGGTGCTTGCCGAGAAATAGAAGCTGATCACGAATGACACCACCAGCCCGACGACGATCAACACCCAGAAGTAGACCAGGAAGGCGGCAATGCCGGTAGACCAGTCGCGCGGTGCGGCGGTACTGACGCCGAGAAAATCATCGAACGTGGGCTCCCGCCAGATGACGTGGAGTTTCGCGTTGTGCTGCATGAAGCCGACCTGGAGAAATCCGTAGGTGATCCAGAGGAGCAGGAACGCGAAGAAGCGGACAAACAGGTAACAGATGGCGCCATAGACGAATGCCACGACCATATAGAAGCCGGTCCGCCACGGCCTGGCATAGACGTAGCTGAAGGAGCGGCTGATGGCGTCGAAGCAGTCCGAATCCTCGTAGGCGATGGAGGGAAACATCAGGCTTAGGCCGGCCAGGGTGCCGATCGCGATCACGGCGATGACAGCGGCGGCCGCAAGCAGAAACGGCAGGAGCAGTCCCACGGAGAGTTCGCCGACCACGGGGATATTGCCCCACAGGCCCAGCAGCATGATGAGGGCGCCCGCGATCAGGATGACGAGGATCGGGGTGATCGGGGCGGTAAAGAAGCTGGTGAATTTTCCGACGCTGAAACGTACGGCTGCGGTCAGGCCCGGCCTGTCGCCCCCGGCGAATTGAACGGCAGCGATTCGGCAGATCGCCCCGCCCGCCAGAGACATGGCGGCGAGCACCACCGCGAAGAAGATGAGGCTGTACATGGCGTGATGTCGGAATGCCCAGACAATCGCGAGAAAACAGGCCACAATGTCGCTGATCACCTGATAACCGTTGAGCTCGAAGAGCGAGCGCACGGCGGAATGCAGGTGCCTCGTGCCGAAGCTCCATAATGTTGCGAAGACGCCGGCTCGCGTCCCCGGGCTCGCCAGCGACAGGGGGTGGTCGTCCTGGCCGGGAACCGTCATGTGGTACTCCTCGAGCCCGGTCAGGCCATTGGGACCGACGATGACACTCGGGTTGATGCTGTCCATGATCCAGCCCGTCAGACAGACGACCGCAAGGGCGCCAAATGCGAGAACCAGCTTGGAAGGCTGGATGGACATGCGAAAGGCCTGACAAAATCTGGGAAAGAGAAAGCTGTCCAGTGGGAGGATTCGCTCTTTTTCATCCACCATTTTGCGCCCTTTCAAAATCCCTGTCCGCCCAGGATTCACGCGAGCCAGCCAGCACTGCCCAGAGCATGTTACCGCATGGCGTGGAAGTCGTCTATAGGATTTTGTCAGGCCGGGGACCGCCGCCTACTGTGATGGCCCGTCGGGGGTGGTGGCATCCTCCGAGAGCGGTTTTTCGGATTCCTCATCAGGCCGGCTGGGAATCCTGTATTCGGCATCCAGCCAGGCCCCTAAGTCGATCAGTTTGCAGCGTTCGGAACAGAAAGGGTAAAATCGGGCTTGCTCTGAATGGTCCTCTTCGGATCGTTTGACGACGCGCTTGCACGTGGGGCATCGAAGCTGTCGGTGGCGGCGGGTCTGGTGATGATTGGCATGATCCGGCGATTCCATACGCTCGCTCCGTCAAAAGTCTGCGCTAACGCGAGAATCCGGGTCCTCAGCCTTCCTGCGTCTGTCCCTGCTCCATTTTACGTGCGTATTCGACGGAGTACCGCGCCCAGGGCTGGGCCTCAAGTCTCGCTTTGGCGATCGGGAGACCTGTCCCTTCGCAGATGCCATATGTGCCATCTTCGATCCGCTGCAGGGCGTCATCGATCTCCGTAAGCAGTTTGCGTTCACCATCCATCAGGCCGAGAGAGAACTCCTGCTGGTAGTTATCGGTCCCCAGATCGGCCATATGAATCGGCATGCTCGACAGATCACCGCTGGCGTCCAGCCTCGACTTCTTCAGCGTCTCGTCCTCGATCTCCACCACATTCTGCAGGATCTCATTTCGCCTTTGTACGAGCAGTTGCCTGAAGTGACTGAGCTCGGCAGACGTGAGGTACTGCTGTGGAGCCTGCCGGCCGACGGTCTTGTCCTTCGCTGTTTTCTTGCGATTCTGCGCCACTTCTGCATTCACCTTTCAATGGACGGTAAACCGATGCTCACAGACAATATATTGTACTACTTATTCATGCCCCGGCATAGCACTATTTGTGCTAGAGGAAAACTCTCATCGCACGTAGGAAATACGATCAAACAGGCATTCTTGTTGGGCGCGGCGGCAGATTCTTGTAAGTCGTTTGTCTGCAATGGCTTATGGGCATGTCGCGGTCAAGCCTGCTCTTTGGCAGGCGGCGTGGAGTCCGATATTGCGTCTTTGGCCATGCGTCCGAGCGGGAGAAAAAAGTGCCCGTGGCCGACCTGCCCGGCGAATACGCCAACGCCAAATGCTTCTTCGATATATTCAGCGTTCAGGATCTCGTGGGCGGGGCCCATTCGGTACTGGCAAAGACCGCTTCCACCCTGGCTGAGTTGCGTGGTTGCTTCCGTATCAGAAGCTGAGCGCAGAAGGAGCGCCTGATCGCAGTACTGCGCGGCGAGGTTGACATCCTGAGTGATCGCGATGATCGTCCGGGACTCGTTAATCTGGATAGTCTTGAGAAGATCGTAAACTTCGACTTGGTGTCTGATGTCGAGGAAGGTGGTCGGCTCGTCCATCAGCAGGATCGGCGTGTCCTGTGCCAGAGCACGCGCGATGAACACCCTTTGCCGCTCGCCGGCGCTGAGGCTGGCCAGCGGGCGCGAGGTGAACTGGGCCGTGTCGGTCATCTCCAGGGCCTTTGCTGCTCGCTCACGGTCAGCCTTGCCCTCGAAGCCAAGCGGGCCGTAATATGCAGTTCTTGCCATCAGCACCATTTCGGCCACCGAGAATCCGAACACTGGAACGTACTCCTGGCGCACAAGAGCGATCTTGCGAGCCAGGTCGGCTGGCCGGTAGGACCGGACGGCGGTCCCGTCGATAGATACCGTGCCCGACTGAGGCATGAGCAGTCCGGCGATGAGGTTGATCAGGGTGCTCTTGCCGGCGCCGTTGGGCCCGATGACAGCGAGAAAGGTCCCGCTGGGGATCGTGAGACTGACATCCCGCAGGACCGGGCGGCTCCGCTCGTAGGCAAAGCAAACCTTTTGCATCTGCACGGATGGGCTCATCGCAGCCAGGACACCTTTCTGTTGTACCGGACAAGCAGGAGGAGGAAGAACGGCCCGCCAACCATGGCCGTGACGACGCCTACAGGCAACTGGGCCGGTGCCACGATCACCCGGGCGACGGTATCCGCGACGACCAGGAACATCGCGCCAAAGAGGGCGCTCAGAGGCAGCAATTGACGGTGGTCGGGACCGAAGAGGAGGCGGACGGAGTGCGGGACGACCAGGCCGACGAAACCGATCAGGCCGCTCAAACTCACGGCGACGGCGGTAATGAACGCCGAGACGACAAATGCCAGGAACTGCACGCGCTCGACGCGGATGCCCATGCTCCTGGCATCGGTCGGGTTGAAACTGATGGCGTTCAGTTGAGGACTGAGCACGTACAGTGCCACGATGCCGACGAGCACGCACCCGCCTCCCGCCCACAGAGCGAAGAAGTCCTCTTCGCCGAGGTTGCCCATGAGCCAGAACATCGTCGTGTGGAGTTGCTGGCTCCTGGCGACCGAGATCAGGAACATGATGATCGCAGAGAAGAAGGCGTTTACGACTACGCCTGCCAAGAGCAGGCCGGTCACGTGGAACTTGCCTGTGATGCGTCCGATGGTCCAGACGAGCCAGACGGTTCCCACCGCCCCTGCAAAGGCGAATACAGCGATGGGAGAACGCCCCCAGAGAGTCCAATTCAGGCCGGCGATCACCGCCAGCGTAGCACCGAGGCCGGCGCCGCTGGAGATGCCGAGGATGTAGGGGTCTGCCAGGGGATTGCGGAGAAGCGCCTGCAGCGTTGCTCCGGCGGCCGCCAGGGCGGCCCCGACGATGGCGGCTAGAATCACGCGGGGAATCCGGATGTGCACGAGAATCTCGTAATCGGGGTTGGGCACGGCGGAGGCGTGCTCGCCGACAAGAGCGGCTTTCAACGAGATCTTCTGTGAGCCGATCAGTGAGCAGAACGCCAACACCGCCGCGAGCATCGCGGCGACAACCGCGGTTCTGACAAACAGGATTCTCGGTGAAAGGAGCCGATGCACCTCTATTCTCCAAAAGCCTCCGGCCACAGACATCTGGCCACAGTCTCCACTCCATCGCACAGTCGGGGTCCAAGCCGGGAAACCAGATCGCCATCAATCACATAGATCCGACCGCCGGCCACCGCCGGAACGGTCCTGAATCGCCGCCAGTAGGATACCGCCTGTGCTCGCTGCTCGCGCAAGTCCGCCCTTGTCATGGTCGGCTCGATGATCACCTGCGGGGCCGAGGCGATCACCTGTTCGCCGCCGACCGCCGGATACTTGTGAATCGTTGTGCCTATGGCATTCTCGCCGCCGGCCAGCTCGATCAGCTCATTGATGAAGGTATTCCTGCCTGCGACGCGAAGCGGGTCTCTCTGAACGACCCAGAGAATCTTCACTCTGTCCCTTCCGGCAGTGGCATTTCGTATCGAAGCGAGCCTCGCTCTCAGGGTATCGCGCAACTGCTGCGCCTGCGGCTTGTGGCCAGTGACTTGCCCCAGGGTCTCGATTGCATGGAAGAGGTCATCGACTGTCCAGAGATCGAGCGTGAGGCAGGGGTAGCTCATGTGCGTGAGCCGTCCCGCGAGACCCGTCTGCGGCTCGAAACCCAGGACGACGACGAGATCGGGCTTGAGGGCGACCACCGATTCGATGTCGGGTTGCCAGAAGGTGCCGAGCGTGTGCTTGGCCGCGGCGGCAGGAGGGTAATCGCTGTCCTGCGTGACCCCGGCGATGCTGTCCTCTAGGCCCAGCGAAAAGAGGATCTCCGTCAGCTCGGGTGCCATCGAGACGATCCGGGTGGGGGCCTGGACAGGCCGAGGCGCAGAGCCTGCATCGGCACGATGCGGCCGCCACAGGATGCAGCCCAGGCCGATCCAGATCGCGGCAATAGCTGGCAGAATCCACCACGTCCTCATCAAGTCCTCTTGAATTGCTTTTCCAATTCTCCGATGGAAAACGCGATCGTCGTTGGCCGTCCGTGGGGGCAGCGACTGGTCGATTCGAATCGCCGCCGGTCGTCGAGCAGTTGCCTGATTTCGGCGTCACTGAGCTTCTGGCCCGCCTTGATGGCCGCTTTGCAGGCGGCCATATTGAGCACGTCGCTGAGCAGGTCCTCGCCGGGCGAATCGCCGGTCTTCTCGGCGAGCAGATCGATCAGGTCCTTGACGAACTCGACCGGAGAGACCGCGGCCAGCAGGGTGGGAAAGGCCTGGATGGCGTAGACCCTGGCGCCGAACGGTACCAGTTCGATGCCGAGCCGCGTGATCAGCTCGGCGTTGCTCTCCACAACATCGGCCTGGCGGTCGGTGACCGGAAAGCTCTCGGGCAGGAGCAGCCGCTGCGACTCGAGACTGCCCTGCTGCGTCCGCTGGCGCAGGCCCTCGTAAAGCATACGCTCGTGCAGGGCGTGCTGATCGATGATCACGAAGCCGTCGTCTGTCTGCTCGATGATGTAGCTGTCGTGAATCTGGAGATAGCGGGGGCCGTCGATCTCGGGCGTCGGAGGAATGGACGGCGCACTTGGGCCGGGGGCTCCGCTGCGCCGCGGCCGGTCGTGCAAAGGCTTGTCCGGCCGTAGATCAAACTGCTGCTGCACCGCAGCCGGGCGGTGCCTCTTGAAGAATTCCGCCATGGCGTCGGCGATCTCCTGGCGTCTGCCCTGGCCGACGGCCGCCTCTGCTTCAGCAGGTTGCGCGGCATCCGGCATGACGGCGGGCATGCGAAGGTCCGTGCCCAGAAGCGTCTCCCGCAGCGTCCCGAGAATCTGCGAATGGACAAGATTCGCATTGTAGAACCGGACCTCGATTTTCGTCGGGTGAACGTTAACGTCGTAATCGGCGGCCGGCATATCGATGAACAGGAAGACCACCGGGAAGCGGTTCGGCTCGAGCAGTCCCCGGTACGCCTCCTTGATCGCATGCGAGATGAATTTGTCGCGGATGTACCGGCCGTTCAGGAACGTGTACTGGAACTGGTTGCTGGTTCGTGAGAGGCTCGGCCGGCCCAGCAGGGCGCGGATGTGCACGCCTCGCTCGTTGGTCTCCGTTTCGATCAGGCCGTTGGAGGGCTCCACCGGCAGCATCGGGAAGAGCTGCCCCAGCCGCTGTCGCGGACTCTGATGCCCGGCGAGCCGGTACACTTCCCGACCGTTATGGATGAGCGCCAGCGACACTTCGGTCTGCGCCAGTGCGATTCGCGTAAACTGCTCGCTGACGTACCCGAGTTCCGTATTGGCGGTCCGCAGGAATTTGCGCCGGGCCGGCGTCTTATAGAAAAGATCGCGCACCTGGATCGTTGTGCCGACATCGCCGCTGCACGGGCTAACGGGTCCTTTTTCTCCACAATCGATTTCGAGGCAGTGGGCCTGATCGGAGTCCCTCGTTCGGCTGACGGCACGGACCTGGGCGACGGCGGCGATGCTGGCCAGAGCCTCGCCACGGAATCCGAGCGTGGAAATCCCCTGCAGGTCGGCGACCGCCTTGATCTTGCTCGTCGCGTGAGATTCAAAGGCGGCGGCGAGGTCGTCTGCGTCCATGCCGCTGCCGTTATCGCTGACGCAGATGAGCTTGCGGCCCCCGTCCTCGATGGTCACGACAATCTCCGTGGCGCCGGCGTCGATGCTGTTCTCCATCAGCTCCTTGAGGGCGCTGGCCGGCCGCTCGATGACTTCGCCGGCGGCGATCATGTTGACCATGTTCGGATCGAGGTGGATTATCTTGCCCATGAGTCTGGCCGACCTCCAGGTGCCAGGCGGAATTCCACAAAGAGAATCTGGTGATCGAGTCCCTCAGATAGAAAGGCCTTCCGCCGGGGCACAGGAACACCCGCCTCGGGGAGCCTCGCAACGGACTCAGGAAACACCTGCGACATATTGTATTTCCTACGCGGATTCTCTCCGGGCGTTCGTGGCTCAGTTGGCCAGAAGACTTCGCCCGGTCATTTCGGGCGGCTGGGGCAGCCCCATCACTTCCAGCAGGGTGGGTCCGATGTCCGCCAGGGTGCCGTCCGGCCGGAGCGTTCGGCCCTTGTAGCGGTCGTCGAAAATGACCAGGGGCACGTCGCCGATCGTATGGGCGGTATGCGGATTGTCGGGCGAGCCGTCGATCATCTTCTCGAAGTTGCCGTGGTCGGCGGTGACGATCGCCGCACCGCCCATGCTCCTGACCTTGTCGATGACCTTTCCCACACATTCATCGACGACCTCGGCCGCCTTGGTCGCCGCGGACAAATCGCCCGTATGACCTACCATATCGGGATTGGCGAAATTGACGACCATCACGTCGTACTTGTCGGACTCCAGCCGCTCGACGACCACGCTCGCCACCTCGTATGCGCTCATCTCCGGCTTGAGATCATACGTGCGGACGCGCGGCGACGGGACAATCTGCCGGTCTTCGCCCTTGAACGGCTTCTCCGTGTAGTCGTTGAAGAAGAACGTCACGTGGGCGTATTTCTCCGTCTCGGCGCAGCGGAACTGCTTGATTCCGAGAGAGCCCCAATATGCCCCGAGGATGTTCTTCATCTTGGACGGCTTGGTGAAGGCCACCGGCGCCGGGATCGTCGCATCGTACTCGGTCATGCAGACGAAGTACACGTCCGGCCGGGTCGTCCGGGGGAACTCCTTGAAGTCGGCCACGACGAAGGCCCGTGTCAGCTCGCGGGGCCTGTCGCCGCGAAAGTTGAAGAAGACGGCCCCATCGCCATCGGCGATCGTTGCGATCGGCTCGTTGTCCCCGTCCACGATGCAGGTAGGCTCGATGAACTCGTCCGTCACGCCTTTTTCGTAGCTGCTGCGGACGGCCTCGGCGGCGCTGGGGGCCTTGAGGGCCTTGCCGATCCGGAGGCACTCGTAGGCTTTCTGGACGCGATCCCAGCGGCTGTCCCGGTCCATGGCGTAGAATCGGCCCATGACGGTGGCAATCCGGCCGACGCCGATCTCGCGGGCCTTGGCCTCCACTGTAGCGATGTATCCCTGGCCGCTGTCGGGAGGGGAATCTCGCCCGTCGGTGAAGGCGTGGATGAAGACCTGGGTCAGGCCGTTGCGCTTCGCCAGCTCCAGCAGGCCGTAGAGATGCTCCAGACGCGAATGGACGCCGATGTCACTGCACAGGCCCATCACGTGCATTTTGCCGTTGTGCTGTTTGACGAACGAGACGAGATTCAGGAATTCCTTGTTCTCGAAGAATGAGCCGTCGCGGATCGTGTGGGTGATCCGTACTGATTCCTGGGGGACGATTCGCCCGGCCCCGATGTTCTGGTGGCCGACTTCGCTGTTGCCCATGGTGCCGTCCGGAAGGCCGACGTACTCCCCGCAGGTGTGGACGAGGCAGTTCGGATACTCTGCCATGAGCATATCGTTCACGGGCGTGCGGCCCGTCTTGGTCGCGTTGTAGGGGTCCTCACGCGAGTCGGGGTTGTAGCCCCACCCGTCGCGGATGATGAGGACGCAGGGTCGTTTCTTCAGCGTCACGGTCTCCTTGGCCATGTGGAAGTTGCCTTTCAATAAAGACAGGGCACAGCCTTGTCCTGCCAGACGGTTCATTTCAAAGGGTTCCATATCATACCGGGGGGCCGCGGGACCTGTCAATTATTTCGCCGATGCCGCGGGACAGCGGGGAATTGGGGCCTTTCGCTATGCGCCGAGCTTTTGTATAATCCGTGGCTGGCGTGAGTTATGGTTGTGGACACGCGTGCTGTCCGGGCCTCATCCTCAGGTCGGAAAGGAAGCCTATTGGTGCTTGAGGCAGAGAACAGTGCCTTCCCGGTTCGGTTGACCGTCGCACTGGTCGTGCTGAGCCTGCTGCCCGGATGTGCCCAGCGGCAATCGACCATGGACCTGTATCTCGACGCCGTGATGCTTCGCGAGCTGGATCAGGACCAGTTGGCCGTCAAGAAGCTCAACGCCGTGGTCGCCGCCGACCCCGGCTTCACGCTGGCGTACTCGGAGCTTGGCAAAGCCAGTGAGAAGCTGGGCGACCATCAGAAGGCATTGGCGGCGTTCCGGAAAGCGGCACAACTGGACCCGTGGTCGTTCGAGTACCACATGAATCTGGCCGGCGCTTGTAAGCGCATGGGCAATTATGTCGATGGCGCAGCCGCGTACGCCAGGGCTTCGGAGCTGGACCCGAAGAGCATCGATGCGATGATGGGTGCGGCGGAGTGCTTTTTGCAGGCCGGACAGTACACCAAGGCGCTGGTATATTGTGAGTCGGCCGGACAGATCGGCGAAAAGTCGCAGGAAGTCACGCGGCTGCTGGCCCGCGTGTACGAGGGCCAGAAGGATTATGAGCGGGCGATCGAGGTTTATGGACGCCTGCTGGCGGCCGCCGGCGACGACCCGGATGTGATGTTGGCCCTGGCGGTAGCGCACATGAAGGCGGGGCAATACGATCGGGCCCGGCAGGTCCTGATCTCGGTCACGCAGATGCGGCCGAAGGACGGCACGGCCTTCCGGCATCTGGGGTACTGCCTCATCAAACTCGGCGATACAGATCAGGCTATACAGATGTACCAGAAAGCAATTGGCTGTGACGGCAACGACTGGCAGGCCTACCGCGGACTGGGCGTCGCGTGCATGGTGAAGGCCGGACGGACGAACGACCCGCGTGTGCAGGCCGATGCGATTCGCTGCTGGCGACGATCCTTGAGCATCTCGCCCGGCCAGCCGAAGCATGAGATTCTGGAGAAGTTGATTCGAGAGCACTCTCGATTGGAGAACCCCTTACAGGGATTGAACGATTAGAGCTATGGACACACTGGACAAACAAGAGCGGCCCGCCCCGGTTGCCTCGAAGGGCTCCGCAGGCCGGTGCAGAATCGAGTTGCCCGACACGAGGGCGCATGTGATCTTCTGGCCCATCCTATTGGTAGGCTTGGCGCTGGACTTATGGACAAAATGGGCGGTGTTTGCCTGGTTGGGTCCGGAAGGCAGCGCCCGGATCATCGACGGTATTCTGACTTTCCGCACGGCGTTGAATACCGGCGCCGCATTCGGCATCGCCTCCGGCCGGCAGTGGCTTCTGGTCAGCGTGTCGGTGCTGGCCCTGGCGGCCATCTTCATCATTTTCTTCGTCGGCGGGGCACGGCCGCGCGTGGTCCAGGTGGCTCTGGGTCTATTCGCCGCGGGCGTCAGCGGCAATCTGTGGGACCGTCTGTTCAACGGGGGAAAGGTGCGAGATTTCATCGATGTGGTCTATTGGCCGGGCAGGCACTGGCACACGTTCAACGTGGCCGACGCCATGCTCTGCGTCGCTGTGGGCCTGCTGATCGTGGCCACGCTGCTTACTGATTCGTCCGGTCAAACACGTGCTCAGCCACAAAAATAGGGGCATCGAGGGCCGCGCATAGAGCGATGGCGTCGGACGGCCGCGAATCCACGGCTACCGTCCGCCCGTCAATGCTCAGATGAATCTTGGCATAAAAGGTATGATTGCGGAGATCGTCGATCACGATCCGCTCGACCTTCGCGCCGAGGCTGTCGATGACGCTGGCCAGAAGATCGTGAGTCATGGGGCGGGGCGGCTTGATCCCCTTGAGCCGGCGGTCGATCGCGAAAATCTCCACGATGCCGATGACGATCGGGAATCCTCGTGTCCCGTGCCGCTCCTTCAGTACGATGATCTGCTGGTCGGAAGTCTCATTGATGATGATCCGCGACAGTTCAACTTCCACTTCCATTTCGGTCCCCCTAATGTGGCTCAGCCGCCCAGCTCGGCGAGATGGCCTTCTACGGCCTGCAACTGCTCCTGAAGCTGCTGCAGTTTCTCTCGGGCCTGGGCGACTACCTCCGGCTTGGCTTTTGCGACGAAATTAGCATTGCTCAGTTTGCTCTCGACAGCTTTCTTCGCCTGTTCAATTTCCTGCTTCTGCTTTTGCAGACGAGCCCGCTCAGCGGCGGGATCGATCACATTGTGCAGGTAAACCTGTGTTTCTCCTACTATGGCGGCTGCGGCATTGTTCGGCTTTGGCGTATTCCAGGCCGCCTGGAAACTGTCCAGGCCCGCCAGTTGGCAGATCAGGTCGCCGGCAGCGCTCAGGGTTTCCGCCGCAGCGGCAGGGGCGTTGGCCGAGGCCGTGAGCTTCTGGCTCGGCGCTATGTTGTAGCTGCTGCGAATATCGCGGATCGCCCTGACTATGTCCTGAACCATTGCGATCTGTGCCTCGGCATGCTCGTCCCTCATCTGTTCCATGCTGGCAGGCCACGGCGCGATGACCAGCGCTTTAGCGATGTCGAGCTCCGCGAGTCCCTTAAGCCCCCGGGCTGGGACCAGATCATTCAAACGCTGATAGATGCCTTCCGTGATGAACGGAATGAATGGGTGAAGCATCCGCAACGTGCAGTCGAGCACGAACGCCAGAACGTTCTGCACGACCTGCTTGCTCTGCGGCTCGCGCATCCGGAACTTGATCCATTCAAGATACCAGTCGCAGAAGTCGTTCCAGAAGAAGCGATACAGTTGATTCAGCGGCTCGCTGAACTTGTAGGCGCCGAGCGAATCGGTGACCTCCTTCTGCGTGGCGGCCAGGCGCGAGAGGATCCATCGGTCTGTGATTTCCATTCTGGCCGCGTCGAAGCCGGCCGGATCGACGGCCTCCAAGTTCATCATGGCGAATCGGGACGCGTTCCAGAGCTTGTTGCAGAAGTTGCGGCCGATGTCGAACTTGGGCGAGGTATTCGCCGTGCGTCCGTCGGGCAGAGTCATCGACGCCACAGGCATGCGAATATCCTGCGTGTCCGTCGTCATGCTCGCCAGCGTGAATCGCATCGCGTCGGCGCCGTGGCTGTCGATGGCGACGAGCGGGTCGATGCCGTTGCCGAGACTTTTGGACATCTTGCGGCCTTCGCCGTCCTGGATCATCGCGTGAATATACACATCGGTGAAAGGAATGTCGCCGACGCAATACTGCCCCATCATCACCATACGCGAAACCCACAGCGTGATGATCTCGCGGGCAGTGCAAAGCACGTCCCCCGGGTAGAAGGTCCTGAGCTCCGGCGAGTCCTCCGGCCACCCCAATGTGCTGAACGGCCAAAGAGCCGAGCTAAACCATGTGTCCAGCACGTCCTTGTCGTGGGTGATTTCGTCAACAACGTACTTCTCCAAGAAAGCGGACGCCTTCTGTTCGCGTTCAAGTCCTGTGAACCGCGTTGGAACAGCAGACCCCGAGTCCAGTGTTTCGCCCTCAGCGTAGTCCTGCCCCGAGTTGGCGATGCTGTCGCTGTACGCGGCCAGGTCGTCGAGAATACAATCGTCTTGGCTATTCTCCAGACAAACGTATATGGTGTAGGCGTCGTCCGGCTTACGATACGGCCAGACGTGGCCCTTGGCGCCAAAGTCATTGAGGAGAATAGTCAAATCCGTGACGGCCTGTGTGAGTTCTTGGTCATCGCGGAGGATGAAAGACCAGACGGGGATTCGGTGACCCCACCAGAGCTGGCGGCTGATCGGCCAGTCGCGTAGATTCTCCAGCCAAGCTTGATAGGTCTTCGCGTATCGCTCGGGGATGAATCGCAGCCGGCCGTCGAGCAGAGGTTTCAGGGCCAGTCCGGCGAGCGAATTCACCGGGACATCGGTGCCCTCAATCATGCCCCGGCCGAACTTGTCGGCGAGGTGATCGATCGGCTGCTTCACGGCGACGTACCACTGATCCGACAGATACGGCTCGATGGGGACATGGCTGCGGTAGCTGTGGCCCACTTCGTGGGAATAGTCGCGGATATCCTCCAGGAGATTCTCCTGGCGGAACCACTCGACGACGGCCTCGCGGGCCTCGAAGCGGTCCAGGCCGATGAGACTTTCCACGTCCGGATTCTTGATCTGCTCCCAATCGGTCCAGCCGTACTTGTCGCTGATTGAGCCGTCGGGCGCCATGATGTTGATGACCGGCAGATTGTGCCGCTGGCCGATCTGCCAGTCGTCTGGATCGTGGGCCGGCGTCACCTTCAGAAAGCCCGTGGAGAACCGGGCCTTCTCGTCCTCGCTCTCGGGGTTGGGCAGTACAACGTGCTCGTCGGCGATGATGGGAATGACGCGTCCGACGATCGGCAGACAGACCTGCTTTCCCACGAGACCCTTAGCTCGCGGGTCCGCCGGATTCATGGCGACGGCGGTATCGCCAAGCATGGTCTCCGGCCGCGTCGTGGCGACGGTGACGTGTTCGATGAGTCGCCCGTCAATCTCAACCGGCTCGACGAGCGGGTACTTCAGGTACCAGAAGAAGCCCTGAATCGTCTGGTGCTCGACTTCGTCGTCGGCCAGGACGGTTTGTGTGGCCGGGTCCCAGTTGACGATGCGTTTGCCGCGGTAGATGAGTCCGTCTTTGAAGAGCTTGAAGAACGCCGCGCGGACCGCCCTGGCGCAGACCTCGTCCATCGTGAACCGCGTGCGCTGCCAGTCGCAGGAGCACCCCATCGCTTTGAGTTGGCCAAGGATCGTCGCCTCATATTCATCCTTCCACGCCTGGACTCGCCGGACGAATTCGTCGCGCTGCATGTCCGTCCGTCGCTTGCCTTCCTCGGCGAGGATGCGTTTCTCCACGACGGTCTGCGTCGCGATGCCGGCGTGATCCGTGCCCGGCATCCACAATGTCTCGTACTGTTGCATCCGCCGCCACCGCACAAGGATATCCTGAATGGTGTTGTTCAGCGCGTGGCCCAGGTGCAGCGCGGCCGTCACGTTCGGCGGCGGAATGACAATGGTAAACGCTTTTCGCCTCTGGCTCACGCGGGAGGGGTCCGCGTGGAAATAGGACCCGGACTGCCAGAGCTTATTGATCTGCTCTTCAATGGTCTTGGGATCGTACACCTTGGACAATTCTTCTGCCATCACGCACTCAGATCAAAAGTTGCCAAAAAAATTCCGGCAGACGGATGCCTGCCGGAACTCATGGTAATCGTGCAAAACGACGATGTAAAGAGTCCGCTCCCCGGGAACACGGCGAACGCCTGCTGCGGGGACTATCAGTCGAGATTCATCGTCATGAGGAACTCGGCATTGCTCTTGGTTTTGGCCAGCCGGCTCTTGAGCAGCTCGACGGCCTCGACGGGGTTCAGGTCGCTCAGCACCCTGCGGAGGCGATAGACGAGCTCGAGTTCCTTCGGATCGAGCAGCAATTCCTCGCGTCGGGTTCCGCTTCGGGTGATCTCGATGGCCGGCCAGACGCGTCGGTCCACCAGCCGCCGGTCCAGGTGCAACTCCATGTTGCCGGTGGCCTTGAACTCCTCGAAAATCACTTCGTCCATCTTGGAGCCGGTGTCGATCAGGGCGGTCGCGAAGATACTCAGCGAGCCGCCTTCTTCGATCTTTCGAGCGGCGCCGAAGAACTTCTTGGGCATCTGCATGGCGCCGGCGTCCACACCGCCGGTCAGAATGCGGCCGGAGTGCGGCGTCTCGTTGTTGTAGGCGCGGGCCAGACGGGTGATCGAGTCGAGCAGGATCACGACATCCGTGCCGTACTCGACCATGCGTTTGGCCTTCTCGATGACGATCTCGGCCACCTGGCAGTGACGTGAGGCAGGCTCGTCGAACGTGGAGCTGATGACTTCGACGCTGTCGGCGGTCTTGCGCTCCATTTCGGTCACTTCCTCGGGCCGCTCGTCGATCAGCAGGACGATCAGCTTGACCTCGGGATGGTTCGTCGAAATGGCGTTGGCCATCTTTTGCAGAAGGATTGTCTTTCCGGTGCGCGGCGGGGCCACGATCAGGCCTCGCTGGCCCTTGCCCACGGGCGTCACCAGGTCGATGATCCGCATGTTCAATTCGTCCGAGGTCGTCTCCAGGATCAGGCGTTCCTCCGGATGCAGCGGGGTCAAATCGCTGAATACGACTTTGTCGGCCAACAGGTCCGGGTTCTCGAAGTTGATCGCCTCGACGCGCAGCAGGGCGAAGTACTTCTCCGAGTCCTTTGGCGGCCGGATTTGTCCGGAAACGATGTTGCCGGTCCGCAGACCGAATCGCCGAATTTGCGACGGGGATACGTAAATATCATCCGAGGAGGAGAGATAGTTGTAGTCGGGGTTGCGCAGGAAGCCGTAGCCGTCGGGCAGGACCTCCAGCACGCCTTCGCCGTACATCAGGCCGTTCTGCCGGATCTGCTCCTTGAGAATTCGGAAGATCAGATCCTGCTTCTTCAAGGCGCTGTACTCGGTGATCCCTTCCTTCTTGGCCATTTCGTGAAGCTCGGCCACGTTGAGTTTCTGCAGATCCGTCAGGTACAGATTGCCTTTCTTGATGCGCTCGTACTTGGCGTGCGTGGACTCTTCGTCGGTCATTTCCTCGGCCTCGACGCTCACGGCGGGATCGCCGTTCCGCGCCTCGGCAGGCTCGCCATTCCCATGGGGCTCTGTGGTGGCCACCGGCTCAACGATCTCCGAGGGCTCGTCCTCCGCCACAACGGCCGCAGAACCGGATTCATCCACCTGATCTCCCTCCAGGACGGCTCCTTCTTCGACGGCGATCTTCCTCTTCGGATTCCTCTTCTTCTTGTTGGTTATTTTGGCCTTGGCCATGACTACTCCTTTTTGCTTACCACATTTCGTCGGTCACCCTTGCCCCTGATTGTGCAGGTGTGAGCCTGTTGCCACGGATGCGGGCAACACATCTGGTTTTCCTGTGAGCCACCTTCTCTGTGGTTCCGCGGGATTCTCGAACGTTGAGCGGCGCCGTTCACCGCCGGCGCCTGGACAGACAACAGCGGGAAATGCAACTCCCTGCTGAACCCCACGGACTAACGCTACTCAGTTATGTCAGAGAAGATTTCTTTGATTTGCCTGGCTAACGCCGAGACGTCAGAGTTGTTGTTGACGATACTATCGGCCAGCTTCGCTTTCTTGTCCAGAGAAATCTGAGAATTCTCGCGAATTTCGATTTCCCCGCCTTCCAAAAGACCTTTGCGTCTGGCCCTCTCGATCCTTCGTTCCCGGTCGCACTCCACAAAGACGACTCTGTCACAACGATCCGCCCATCCGACCTCGACCAGCAGAGGCATATCCAGTACAATCGCTTTGACGTGACTATCCTGATTGTACTGTGCAATCAGCTCTTCGGTTCGCTGCAGCACGCGCGGATGAATGACTTTGTTCAGCGCATCCAGCTTCGCCGCGTCGGCAAACACAATCCCGGCGAGCTTTCCGCGATCCAGGTTGCCGCGGGCATTCAGCACCCCAGGGCCAAAGAGCCGGGCCACCTCGTCGCGAACCGCATCTTCCCGGAGTAACTCGTGAGCAATAGCATCGGCGTCGATCACGGCACAACCCAACTTTGCGAATTCCGCCGCGACTGTGCTCTTGCCGGAGGCGATCCCGCCGATGACTCCGATCAGAGGCTTTTCCGTCGGATTGCCCACCTTATGCTGTCAGGCCGTCCACTCCCAAAACGCACTCGTATTCTATCTGCTGCCTGCCATCCTGTCAAGCCATTCCTGCCGGATTCTCACAGAATTTCTGTCGGCCCCGGTTCCGCGATCTGCCTGGTCGCGACGGGCCGGCGCCGCTTACTTGAGGCGGCTCTTGATCGCCTCGATCTGGTCGGCCGGGATCTGGACACCCAGTGTCTTGGCGATTGTCAGATGCTTCCAGGCGAGGTCATACTTCTGCAGCCTGTAATAGCCGTAAGCCAAACCATGATGGGCATCGCCGATCTTCGGGTTGAGTGTCACGGCCTGGGAGTACGCCTTGACGGCGTGCTCGAAATCCTCATTGTTTGAGTAAGCCGCGCCAAGATTGTAATAAATCCACGCATCATCCGGCTTTATCTTCGCCGCCTGGTCGTAGTACTGGATCGCCGACTTATAGTCTTTCTCGTTGAAATAGGCATTGCCCAGGTTGACCATCGCCGCCAGCATATCGGGCTTTATGGCCAGTGCTCCCCGGTACGCCTGGATCTCACTGGCTGTCTGGCCCTGCTCGCGGTAACAAGTCCCCAGCCCGTTGTAGGCCTCGGCCAGGTCCGGCTTGAGGCTCAGGGCCTTCTGGAACTGGGTAACCGCCTTGTCGTACTCCTTGGCCCGGTAGTAAACGTCGCCAAACTGATTATAAACCTGGGCATTCTGCGGATCAAGCCTTGCCGCCTCGGTCAGGTGGGATATCGCCTCGCCGTACCGCTCCTGCCGGGTGCACACCAGGGCCAGATTCCTGTAGGCGTCGACGAAGTTCGGGTCCAGCTTCAGCGACTGCCGATAGGACGAGACGGCCTCATTCAGCCGGTCGATCTGCGTGTATGCATTGCCCAGATTGTTATAGGTCTTAGGATCGTTCGGATTCAGCTTCAAGGCGGCTTTGTACTGCTGAATCGCGTCGTTCACGCGGTCTTTCTGAAGGTAGATGTTCCCCAGGTTTGCCCGCGACTCCGACAGGCTCGGATTGATGGCCACGGCCCGCTCAAGGGCGACCAGAGCCATGTCCAGGTTGCCGATATCGCTGTAGACATTGCCCAGATTGTTGAAGAAGCAGCCGAGCGTCTGGCGTTTGGTGAGGTTCTTCATGTAGATCGTATCGCTGCTGTTTTCGGGCACATTGAATTTGACCATGTAGTGGTCATCCGGCGGGCTGGCCCCGTTGCTGGTCGTCTCAATGTTGAAGCGGACCCGGCCGGCGTCATATCGCACGAAAAAGTGGCCAGGAACCACCACGCCGTACAGATTCAGCCCCAGCCGCTCTCCTAACGCCAGGTAGAGCACCGAAAGACTCAGACAATACCCCTGACGCCTGTCCATCACCGAGTGCAGGAACAGATCGTTCGGATCGTTCGCGTGCGAAATCGTCTTAAACCCCAACTCGTTGAACAGATAATCGTTGATCACGGGGATTGCCCGGTAATTGCACGGCAGCCGCTGCTGCTGGAGTCGTTTCTGGATTTCAATTGCCATCGCGTCCAAACGCTCGAGGTATCGCCGGCCGTAAACGATGTCGCTCCAGTACTCTGAGGCAATCAAAACCCCGGTCGCCAGATCGATATCATCATCCGACAGACGCAGCATTTGTTCGAGCGATTTGACGTAAAGTCCTGCCTTGCCTGAGTTTGCAAGCCGCCCACTCTGCGCGGAAGCCGGCTCGCAGCACAGGCCCAGGAGAATCAGCAGAACGATGCAAACTCTTGCCATGTAGCCCTCGACACAGATGCTCCTATGCTGCAAAACCCCCTGCCGCGTGAGTAAAAATGGGGAATCAAACCTGTGAAGACCGTGTAATCTACTGCTTTTACGTTTTCTATCGTCCGAGTGTTCTGATGCCTTGAGTCGTCCCGGCTGGCAGAACACCGCCGTGCGATAAATTATCTCTTGTATGATTGTAACAATCCGCATAGCTTATTCAAGAAAAAAATAGGTTCGTTGCGGGTTTATCCCACGATACTGATAGGCTTGATCGACAGGAGCTTCTATATGCTGGGGAACAACTGGCCTCGTCCGCGGAATCGTATGCAGACCTGCATTATGTCATTATTTCTGACGATAGGGCTTTGCCTATGCGGCTGCCACCCGGCGGAGCGGTCCCAGGCAGGGGCACCGCCGCGTCAGCCACAAACCCAGCCACAGGCCCAGGCCCAAACGGCGCCCGCTCCCCAAGTCCAGGTAGCGCAGACGCCTGCCCGGCAGCCGGCGGCCTCGGTTGAAGCAGGCCAGGAAATCAGCCTTTTTGACGGCAGCACCCTCGGACAGTGGAAACCGACGGACTTCGGCGGCCAGGGCGAGGTCCACGTGAAAGACGGCGCGATCTACATGGAGATGGGCAATTACATGACCGGGATCACCTGGACCGGGCCGGTCGTAAAGATGAACTACGAGATCACGCTCGACGCAATGCGGGCCCAGGGCAACGATTTCTTCTGCGGCCTGACGTTCCCCGTTGGTGAGAACCCGTGCACCCTCATTCTCGGCGGCTGGGGAGGCAGCCTCTGCGGCCTGTCCAGCCTCGACCATTTCGACGCATCCGAGAACGAAACGACCCGGATGATGAAGTTCGAGACCGGGAAATGGTATCACGTTCGCCTTCGCGTCGTGCCGGACCGGATTCAGGCGTGGCTTGATGACGAGAACCTTGTCGATGTCGATATCACCGGCCGCAAAATCGACGTTCGCATCGAGGTCGAACTCTCGAAGCCGCTGGGTATCGCCACCTACTCGACGACCGGGGCCGTACGCAATATCCGCCTGAAGAAGCTGACGGAGCAGGTGCAGTAGCGACCCTCGGAATCGCCCACTGACCTTACGCGTTTAGCCAACTTCTTCGTGTGAGTCGGGTGGCACCGCCAAACTCGTTTTGACGGTGCTGTTTCGACAGGCGATAACAGGCCGAAGCCCCACGGGCAAACGAGTTTGCCCGTGCCACCTCCATCTACGTCCGTCCATGCTAAACAGGTATCGCTGACCTATAGGGCCCGGTTGGACCGGTAGCGGGGCAGCCTCGTGCTTGAAAAGGTCGATCATCATCCACCGCCTGCTGGTGAATCGCCAGCCGTTTGCCAGACACGCCCCGATGATGCTCAGTGTTGCCGCAGTCCAGGGCCCGAGGGCTCCGAATGACGGAAATAGTCGGGCTGTCAGTTCGCCGCCCCCTCCGAGGATGAAGACTGCGGCAATGCCGGAGATCACTGCCGGCCATACCGTGTCCCCGGCTCCCCGCAATGCGCCGATGTAGATGATCCGGGCCGCGTGAAAGACCTGGTAGAGAGCGGCGAGGATCAGGATCCGTGAGCCAATCGCAATCACGTCGGCATCCTGCGACCAGAAGACGATCAGGACGTCGCGCAGGAAGAAGAAGCCCGCACCGACACATCCCATGTAGATCAGACCCACTCCGAGGCAGAGGCGGGTTTGCCGTACGGCGAGCTCTTTCCTGCCGGCCCCGATGGCCTTTCCCACGGCGGCCGTCAGGGCCGTGGCGATCCCGACGATAGGCATGGCGGAGAGCGTCGTGTAGGAGAGCACGGCGCTCGTAGCCGCCAGGGCCTCTCTTCCGAACCTGCCGACCAATGCGGAGAGCATGATGCCCCAGAGCGCCACATTGGCTGCGAGTCCCAGGCCCGCCGGAATGCCGACCCCGAGCAAGTCACGCATCCTCGCCGGGGCGATGGTTGCCGCCCGTCTCGATCCGAAGCTCACATTCATCGGGCGGCTCATGAAGACAGCGAGATTCAGGAACGCTGCCGCGCCGATACCGATGAATGTGCCCCATCCGGCGCCGGCAATGCCCATCGCCGGTATGCCGAGCTTGCCGAAGATCAGAACGTAATTGGCGGCGATGTTGACCGCCTGTCCGAATAGTGCGGAGATCATCGTGACCAGCGGCCTGTGAATCCCCATGAAGAACTGATTGCTCGACCAGTTGATGACGGCGGGAATCTGCGCGCACAGCATGATCCGGAAGTAAATCACCTCGTTCTCGGCCACGCCGGCCGGCTGCCCCATCATCCTGAACAGCAACGGAGCGGCGGGCCACAGAAAAGCGACGACCGCGAGAGAGTAGATCAGCCCCATGTAGAGCATCTGCCAGAAGTAGCTGGAGCATGCAGCCCTCTGCCCGCGGCCGAGACTCTGACTGACAAATGTGCTCAGGCCCGCAATCGTGCCCAACGCGAACCCGCTCGGCAGCATGCCGAGGAACCCGGCCGGAAGAATCGCCGCCAGCGCATCAGTCCCCAGACGCGAAACCATGAACCGGTCCACAAACTGCATGATCGTGAGGGAAAAAGTCGAGAGAATTACGGGTGCCGAAAGCCTCAGCATGTAGCCGAGGGACGCTTCCTCTTGAGGATCTCTGCAAAGGCGGGGCGATCCTGTTGTTATGATTTGTCGTGTTCGGCCAGTCCGAGCTTCTCTCGGAGTTCCGCCGCCGAGACTCCCGCCACCTGCATCTGCTTGACCGGGCGAGTCTGGCCTGAGACGACTTCGACATCGCTCTTCCTGACGCCGAGCAGTTTGGCCAGAAACGCAACGAGGCACTGGTTGGCCTTGCCTTTCTCGGGCGGAGCGGCCACCCGAATCTTGACCATGTCGTCGAGAACGCCTGCGACAGCCGTCCTGCTGCTGCCGGGAACAATTTTGGCGGTGAAGACCACGCCGTGTGAGTCTTCATGAATAGCCAATTCAGTCATAGAAATAGATTGCTCCACAGTTGGATGCGTTACACGAGACGACTCGATCGGAAGAAAAGCAATGGCGGAGACAGCGGCCCCGGAGGTCACTCGACGTTCTCTCGCAGATTCGAGCCGATGGCCGCTTGCACGTATTTCTCGATCTGCTCGGCCAGCTCGCCCAGAGAGGCTAATTGAAAGTCCTCGTGGAAGCCCGCGAGAAATTCACCGTTGAGGGCCCTCTTGAATATCCGCACACGGATGATCGGTGGCTGCGACGCCCCCTTGCTGAAGTCGCTGTCCTTGTGCTCGGTCAGCTCGACGCGCCAGTCTTCGCTGATGAAGACGAGGCATTTGCCGGTGTAGACGGCCGTCGGAAAATAATCGCGAAGCAGTTTCAGAGTTTCCATTTTGTCCTACTCGTCCTATCGGCCCCATGGATCCTGTGGGACCCATCGGACCCACAGGACCTATCGGATGATTCCTTCGTCAGGGCGTCTTCTTCGGCTCGCCGAAGACCTTCACGTCGCCGCGAAGCACCTCGGAGTGCTTGTCCCAGGCGGCCATCGTGCGTTTCAGGTTGTCCTGGACATCGCCGCCGATGCCGTAGCCCTGAAAGCCGATGGGCCCGGTGTATCCGGCGTCCCGGAGCGTCTCCAGGAATCCACGCATATTGAAAGTACCGCGATCGAGCGTCTGAATCAAGGTGTTCCAGTCCTTGCCGTCCGTATCGGCGCCGTTGATGTTCACGACGGATAGATGCGGCATCGCACGCTCGATGACCGCCTTAGCATCTTTGTTCTTGCTGACCCGCAGCCAGTGGCACAGGTTGAACGTGACGCCCACGTTGGGTCGATTGACCTTTTCTGCCAACCGCGTGGCGTCTTCGACAGTCTCCAGCCAGAAGCCCTGATGATGGTACAGCGAGATGCGCACTTTATGTGCGGCGGCCTCGGCCGCCAACTCCTGGAGAATCTCAACCGCCCGCGGATCGCCTTCCGTCGAGGAAGGCTTCTGCGTCTGGCTTTGAGCAAACACCCACAGGATCGTATTTCGCCCGTCGAGGACCTTCAAGGCGTCCTTCAGGGAAGGATCATAAGGCTTTGCACCCGGATCGATGTTGATGCCGGTGTACACAGCGAAAAGCTGCAAGTCCCGCTGATCGAGCTCTTTGAGTGTCTCTGCGAGAGCGTCGACCCCTGCATACCCGGTGCCGATGCCGGGATAGCCGAGTTCCTTGAGCATCTGTGCCTGCTCGGCTGCGGTCTTGTGCTTGTCGTCCTTTGTGGCGGTGTCCATCGCGAAGAAGGGGTTCGGCCCGGCGGGGGCGAGCCAGATATTGCGGTACGCGACCGGGCCGTGGTCGCCCTGGAGCATCAGCGGCCCGGTGGGCTTCTCATCATTGAACGCGCTGGCCCGCGTCGGCCCGGTCAGCTCGATATCGCTATGAACGAGGGCGCCGTTGTGGACGACCTTCTCGAACCGGGCATTAGCGATCTTGCCGCCGTTCTTATCGAATCGGGGCGCACGGAACACAATGTCGAAAGTCTGCCACTGTCCGGGCTCCTTGGAGGCGTTCACTCGCGGCGAATGACCCTCATAGCCTGGCTCCTTGCGGTTGTCGTCCCACCGCTGGTAAATCCCGCCGCACTCGATCCCAGGATACTCGCCCTGTTTCTGCCAACTGTCGAAGACCTGGATCTCGTAGCGGCCCATGAGATATACGCCCGAGTTCGAGTCTTTCGAGACCATGAACTCAACATGGGCGCGGACGTCGCCAAACTCGCTCTTAGTGAACAAGTTCTTCGTGCTTCCTTTTGGGCCATTGAGGATCGCGCCGGTGCCGGGCTCGGCCGCCAGGAGCTTACTATCAGCCGGATTCAGACGCGCATTTCCCACGATCTGCCAGTCCCCTTTGTCAGGCTTCCACGCGGAGAAGTCGTTGCCCGTGATCTGGAGCCTGTGACACTCGCTGCAGTTCTTGCCGGCGGCGACACCGGCGCAGATCAGCAGAGCCGCCTCAATTGCCGCAATCATCGCAATTTGTCTTGCCATCATTCTTGCCCTCTTGAATCGAATCGTTCTCATAGCAGATGCCAGGGGCTTCGCATGGCTCGGCCGAGCATGCGATTGGCCTCATCGTCGTTGACAAACCGCTCCTCAGCGGGGTCCCACTTGAGCTTCTTGCCGAGCATCATGGCGATATTGCCGATGTGGGCGATCGTGAAACATCGCTGACCGATCTCCGGCGGGAAGTAACACTCCTGTCGGGATTTGACGCAGTCGAGGAAGTTCCGCTGCTCGCCCTGGGGACAGGTGAACAGGTGTACCTCGTTGGGCCCGATCACGGAACTGAGGATCGATGCGGGTTCAGCCTGCAGCGGGGCCCGCCAGCCGCGATTGCCGATCCAGCCCTCGGAGCCCTCGAATCGCAGGCTCGGTGTGCCGGAATCGACGAAAAGCTTCACGCCGTCGGCGTACGTGTACTCGATGTGGAATTCCTTGGCGGTATTGTACAGCCCCTCGTTCCAGAATACGCCCTTGCCCTCGACCTCGACGGGGCCGGTGTGCTCGGTGTTGTTACCCCACTGAGCACCGTCGAGCAGATGGGCTCCCCAGTCCGTCAGCTCGCCGCCGGAATAGTCGAGAATCCACCGGAAGTCGTAGAGGCAGCGGTCTTTCGTGTAGGGGGCCCAGGGCGCGGGACCAAGCCACATGTCGTAATCGAACCCGTCCGGCACGGGCATCGGCTTGGGATCGCCTGGCCTGTCGGGGCCGGCCGGCAGCTCCACTTTGATCGTGTGGACTTTGCCGATGCGGCCGTTCCGGACGAGTTCACACATCCGATGATATACGTCAACGGACCGGTCTTCCGTGGACCACTGAAAGACACGGTTGTATCGCTGCATCGTCTCGACGAGTTGGCGGCCCTGCTGGACAGTCAGCGTGGGCTTCTCGCATTCGACGTCCTTGCCCGCTTTGGCAGCGGCGATGGAAATCGGCGCGTGCCAATGGTCGGGTGTCGAGATCATCACGGCGTCGATATCGGCGCGGGCGAGGACCTCCCGGAAGTCGCCATATATCGCGCAGTCCTTATTGCCGTACCTGGTGTTGACCATCCCGCGTGCGATCTCCCGCTGTTCGCGGACTACATCGCAGACAGCGACGACGTGCGCATCATCAAGGGTCAGGAACGTCTTGAGGTTCATGTCCCGACCGTGGCTTCCCGTGCCGATCATGCCGAGCGTGATACGCTCGCTGGGGGCCACCGTGCCGGCCTTGCCCAGCGCCGAAGAGCGAACCAGGTAGGGCAGTGCGATGCCTGCGCCGGCGGCAGCGGCGACTCGCTTCAAGAAGAGCCTGCGGCCGATTCTTCGACTCATACACACCTCCATAACAGACTAATAGCCGAGGGTCTGCTTGACGTAGGCCCGGCTCATCTTGAGACTCTCTCGCAGCGGGCGCGTCGGCTTGAAATTGCCCTCGTGGGCCAGCTCGATGACCGCGTCGCCGGAGAAGTGTACCGCGTGCAGGGCCCTGCCGATCGCGGCGTAATCCATGTCTCCCTCGCCCACCGCCTCGGACCACGTCCCGTCGGCTTTCTGGTCGCGGATGTGCAGGAACACGATCCGGTCACCGAAGGTCTTGATGAAAGTGACCGGATCGACGCCGCCCCGCAGGAGCCAGTTGAGGTCCGGGCCCAGCTTGACATCGGGGATCCTCGCGAGCGTACCGAGCAGGTCGTGCATGTTGTTTTCCACTTCGTAGGTGTGGTTGTGCAAATTCAGCACGACGCCGTTATCCCTGCACAGCGCCATGATTCTGCGAAGCAGCTCCGCCTGGGCATCGAACTGTGCGGCGGTCTTTGGCTGCGGCGCCTTGCCGACCGAGGTGCCGAGCGTCCGTCCGCCGACCTTGGCCAGACGGGTCACGACCGTGCGTGCATCCTCGTAAACCGCCTCATGCCGCGCGCGGTCCCACATGGCGCCCTCGAACGAGGTGCCGATGACCGGCAGGGCGTTCTTCTTTGACAGTTTGCGGATGCGCTCGACCGCGTCGGGATATCGCAGGGCCGTGTGCATCAACTCGATCCCGTCCAGGCCCGCGTAACTCATGTCGGCGAAGATCTGGTCGAGGATTGGATAGATGTCGTAGTTCGGCTGCGTGGCCGCATAGACCCACGGGTGGCCGCCGACGACTACTTTCTTCTGCGATCGGGAGCCGCTGTGAAGATTGCCCGTCTCCGTGCTGCGACAACTGGACGTGAGACCCGCCCCCGTGACGGCCGCGAGCAATCCCTTTGCTGTCGAGCTGAGAAAACAACGCCGATCAAGTGCCATATTCGTCTCCATTCATCGAATTCCAGACGGCTGATCCATATCCGGTGGCAGTCACAACACCGAATGTCCCCGGTGATGACTCGTGTCGCAGGCTTCCAGCCCGCGATGCGGAGGCAGGATGCCTTCGACACGGCGCGGCCAAGATGGCCACGACACGGCGAAATCGCATCTAGAACGACAGCAGCATCTGCCAGATATACATATCGCCCAGTGCGTCGATGCTCTCCCAGACGTTGCGGATCATTTCCTTGTCGCCGGTGATCGGGGGCAGGTCTTTCACTCGCTGCTCCCAGGGGAAGCAGACGCCCGGCTTGACTCGCGGCATCGGCCGGCCGGTCATGCCGACCACCTTCTTGCGCGAGTCGATGGACGACGGCAGATCGGCCGGCGGCGTGTCCGTCGGGGTCTTGTAGCTGCCGGAAGCATACACACCGTGCTCGCGGCAGACCTGCGTCATCACCTTCATGTTCTCGATGCTCGTATCGTCCTGCATGATCGCGCCGGCGTCCATGATGTAGCCGCCGTCTTTGGCCACCTCTTTGACGACTCGCAGGCAGAAATCGCGAACCTCCTGGGGCTTGCCCCAGCTCAGCATGACGTTCGGGATGCCGCCGCTGATGGCGAACTTGTCGTGCAGCTTGCGGTGGACCTCGAAAATGTCGTCCTGATCGCAGTGGAAGACGATGCTGCGGTCGGGCAGCTCGCGGAAGGTGTCGAGGTGATACTTCCAGCGGCCCTCGGCGTAGAAGAGCGTCTGGTGGCCGTTCTTCCAGAACTCCTCGATGCAGGGCTTGAGCGTCGGCCAGTAGTGTGACTTGAACTGCTCAGGGTTGAAGAACGGCACGCAGCCGCGATGCATCCAGTAGCCAATGGGCACCTGCTTGGCGGGGTCGGCGCCGCCGAGTCCGGTGTACACAAGGTGTGGCATGAGGGCCTCGCAGGCTTTTAGCACCTTTTTGGGCTGCGTGTGCATGTCGCTGACCAGTCCCAGGTAGCCCCGGAGCTTGTCGGCGAGGATGTCGAACGGGGCCTTGAAGATTCCCGCGATGGCCGACGCCGTGCCGCACTCGGTTCGCAGCCGCCCGACCTGCGGGCCGAAGGCATAGAAGTATTGCAGCATGGCTATCGCGCTTTTGACCAGGGCGAGATTGTTGTGATACGTCGAGGGCTCGCCGATCTTGCTGATCTCCGTTGAGACTCGCGGCAGCCAGGTGTTGTAGAGGAACGCCGTGGGATCGTCGATCAGAGCGTCGTATTCGTCGGCCTTCATGAACGCCTGCTCTTCGGGCGGCTCGATGTAGTTGAAGCCGCTCGTGTGCGGGATGCCGATGCCGGGGATGCCGTAGTATCGCAGCCCGGCGGCCTGGGCCAGGCCCGTCCAGACATAGACCATGTTCGGCACGACCGCGTCCCACTGGAAGTCGCAGGCGGTCTTGACGGCGGCCTCGAACGCCTTGTTGTAGTCGTGCGCCACGTCCTGGCACGTATATCCGGCGTATTTGGCCGTGAACTCCGCGACAAAGGGCCGGATGGGAATCGCGTCCGGCTTCTCGTTCCGCATCGCCGTCACGTACCGGTTCAACCGCTCCTGGTAAAGCTGCTCCATGTCCTTCGCCATCGCTCTATCCCTTCAGATTTACCATGTTCGATTTCCGATTTACGATTGGCCTTGCGTGCCGGGCAAGATCGTAAATCATCGACGCCAAATCGTAAATCCAGACGGCCCCCGCCCGTCAAACCCCGCCCAGAATACCCCAATCCCCCCGAAACATCAACGCCAATGTTGGTTGCCCGACTGACGACGAGCCACGTTTTTCTGACTGACTGGCTTGACATCCAATGTGTCCAGAGTACAATTGTACTTGTGGAGATCGTTGCAGACACAAACACGTTTCTGGCGGTTGCCTTGGGCGAACCGGAGAGGGCGAGGATTGTCGCGTTGACAACAGGGCACGACCTCGTTGCTCCTGATGTTCTTCCCTTCGAGGTCGGCAACGCCCTCACGGCCCTGATGAAGAGAGGTGTTTTGCGGGCGGGGGAGGTCATCGCGATCTGGGATGCCGTTCAGACTATTCCGGTCGATCTCCGGGCCGTTGACATCAAAGAGGCGTTGGGTATTGCCGTGCGGTTCGGGCTGTACGCTTATGACGCGTACTTCCTGGAGTGTGCTTTGAGCCTTCGCCTGCCACTGCTTACTCTCGACAAGGCCATGAAAAGCATCGCGAGAGAGCTGTCTATCGAGATCCTGGAGTAAATGCCATGAAGGTGTTCACATATTCAGAGGCGCGAAGGCGCCTGGCCCGCGTGCTTGACATGGCGCGGAAGGAAGAGGTACTGATCAAACGACGCGGTGGTGAAACGTTCAGCTTGACCCGCAAGTCCCCTCGGCAGTCTCCTTTCGACGTGCCGGGAGTGAAAACCCGCGCCACCACTAGAGACATCTTGGACGCAATTGCGGAGTCCAGATCAAAGAGAACCGAATAAACGTCTTCATCTGGAAATGCGTGAGGCATCCCCGGAATTGCTCCGCGTGATTTCCGCAATTCGCACAGACTGTACGGGATGACTATTTGATCCTAGGACTAGAGGACGTCCGATGCGGTACTTTGGCAGAGTAGTGTTTTCGGTTGCGGCTTTCTTCCTGGCGTCCGCTCTCGCGGTGTACGTCATCGCTGGTCACAGGGGTCAACTCTTGACACTTGACAGACCAGCGGATCCTCCAGGCAGGAAGACGAATGATGGGATTGAGTGTCGGGCTTGCCGGCTCTGGTCTATCGCAGTACAATGCGCATAAGGTCGAATTGAGGACGTCCGCACGATAACGTGGTGAGAGAGAAGGGCACGTTTCCGCAAATGGGCCGGTTGCCGCGATCCGCTGGGGAGGAAAATGCGACAGTGCTGCTGAGACAGCTCTTCCAGCGGGGTGGGTGCGTTCGTGTCGCGGATAAGGCGCGTCGAACAGAGAAAGGGCTGAGATACAGCAAGAGTTATGAGGTTCGCCTTGTGGTCAAGACGCGTGCCGAGTTGCTGCAGGTTCGCGAACTCGTGCGCCAGGTCGGTTTCACTCCAGCCACGACTTTTCTCAAACATAACCGGATCGTTCAGCCCATCTATGGCAAATCCGCAGTGGAATGGTTCTTAACCACTTCCGGGGAGGCAATGGGGTCAAAGCTAGACAACTCACCAGCCTTTTAGGCCGTGGCCTGCTCATGCGGCTCGGCCTCGTGTTGAATCTGAATGGGCGATGTACGTGTCGATTAGGTGTTCTCGCTTGCGTCTTATGAGGGATGGGATTGGTCTGGGGCTGCTGGTGGCGATCGCGACGGTGGCTGTCGCAGGGGAGGGGCCGGTGCGCGAGCGGATACGGGAGAGGATAGCCGGACGGAAGGAGACGCCGGCTCAGACTGCGACGAATGGCACGACGGTGGAGAAGATTCGCGTCGGCGAGGTCAGCAGGACGTACCGGCTGCATGTTCCTGCCTCGCATTCCGACGCGGCATACGCCGTGGTGCTTTCCTTCCATGGGCTGAATTCAAACGCGGTGCAGGAGGAGACTCTGACGGGCTTTTCCACGCTGGCGGATAAGGAGGGGTTCATCGTTGTGTACCCTGAGGGCGTGGACGCCAAATGGCGATTCCTGGGCAGAGACGACTCCGATGTGCTTTATGTTGATGCCGTGATAGCCGATCTCAAGCGTCGGTTCCCCATTAACGGCCGGCAGATCTATGCAAATGGCATCTCCAACGGGGCGCAGATGGTCTGGCGACTTGCCTGTGTCCGTCCGGGCCTGCTTGCGGCCGTTGGGTTCGTATCCGGAGGGTATCCCTGGATCGGTCCCGAGTCTCGGCCGTCGGCGATCCTGTTCCACGGCACGAAAGACCGCTTGCTCCCGTACAACGGCCGGGGCCTGCTGATGCCGGTGCGTGACTTCGCCCTCGGCTGGGCGGCCAAAGGCGACTGCAAGCCGGAGCCCCAGGGACAGGTGGTCTACCAGAAGGGCGATGCCACGGGCGAGCAATGGGTATGCGGCCGCCGCGCGGTTGTGCTGTATACGCTCGCCGGCAAGGGTCATTCCTGGCCTGGCTCGGCTATGCCCGCCGCCATCACGAGCTCGGACATCAACGCCACCACGGCGATGTGGACATTCTTCCAGCAGTGCAGCGCCCGCCAGGCGGAACAAGGCGACAATCGCCCGTCCGCGGCGGACCGCAACCCGCAGACAACGCCGGGCCCCAAATGACGATGTGCCCTCAGCGGCTGGGACCACCTTACCCGCTGGCTGACCGTCAAACCGGGTGACGGGCGTCGCGAGCTCGCCTGATTTTGTCACGTTTGCTTCACAAATTGCGAGAATTTGGACGGCGGCAACTGCATTCTTCTTGATTCTTCGCCGGCCGGCGGGCATAATACTGATTGGGTGGGATTATCAAACGGCATGGTCGATCTGCGGGTTTGTCTGCGAGCTCAAGATGGTTACGGAAGTAGTAAGAGAGGGCGTACTGGGTGAGTGCAGGAAGAGTGGGAACGCGCTTGGTCCGTCGTTCTTCGATCAACACCTAGCGGTTGTGGCCGACTACGGCAAAGCGTTGGCCTGAGTCCTCGGCGCCGATCTTGAGATCGTGGAGCTTGCCGCCTGGCTGCACGATATTGCCGCCGTTCTGGACATCACGTCTCTGCCTCGACACCCTGCATCCGGCGCCGAGATCGCCCGAACCATGTTGAAGGAGAATAACTATCCATCGAAGCGGGTCGAGCGCGTGGCAAGGTGCATCCTGTCACATTCCGTGCCGGTACAGATTGGCAGCGGAGCGCCGGAGGAAGTGTGCTTGTCGAACGCCGATTCGATGTCACTGATTGCCAGGCCGACGTACTGGCTTTACTTCGCGTTCCGCGTGCGTCAACTGGGGTTTGAAGAAGGCAAGGCATGGCTGCTCCGGCGAGTGGAGAGCAACTGGGCGGTCTTGATCCAGCCCGCCAGGGACATGATCGAAAAGGAGTATGGGCAGACCAGAGAGCTTCTGACGGCAAATCGTTAGCTTTTCTTGCCGATCTCATGGCGCAGCATCGCCTCGTATAGCGTCAGTTGGATGTCGAGAATCTGCTCGGCGGTGACCTGGCAGGCGCCGCGAATGCCGTGAGGACACTCGAACGTGAACGAGCCGGCGCCGCTGACGTGGTACAGGGCACTGGTCAGATTGAAAGATTCCGGGTGCTTGCCGCCCTCGGCGCTGACTTCGAAAGGCTCCGCGTGAGGCAAGGCCCGCTGGTCCATGAGCGCGTAGCACTCGCGGGCGAGCGACAGGATGTCCTGCTGGACCTCGGTGGGAAGATAGGCGGGGCGCAGGACAGCGGGCTTGGATTCGTGACTGTGAAGAGAGACGACCAGGTCCGGCCCTTCGGCCTTCGCCACCTTGAGGAACGCGGGGGCCTCCGGGCCCATCGGCGCGAAGAACTCATCGTGCATCGGGTTGATGCCGGCGTTGTTGAAGTAGCAGCCGAGGAAGCCGACGTTGTCGCCGGTCATCGGGTGCTGCCGCTTGCAGCCGGGCCAGTCGCAGAACGTGTCATCCTTCCATGTCCCCTGACCCCAGAAACGTAAGTCGTCGGACTCCATCCCGAGCAACATTCGCGGCTCGAAGCGGGCGGTCCCGTCCGGGTTGCCCGCCGGGGCGATCAGGAGCCGACAGCCGTCGCCAAGCTGCCTGAGCCTTTCTTGATCCCTGCCAAGAAGGTCCCGGCCCGTCTCCATAACCTGGATCAGATTGACCAGCCCCGTGAGACCTTCCACTTCGTGGCCGTGCACGGGGCCGATGAAGAAGATCACGGGCTTCTTCCTCGCCGCTTTGTCCATGTAGGCGGCGGGCTCCTGGGCGCCGATGGCGGAGTTGAAGTTCGCATGGTGCGCGACATTCTCCCGGTCGCCGTAAGTGATCAAATGCACCGGCCTGCCGCCCGGAGTGACGGCGACAACAGTCGTCTGTCCCCGCGCCAAATGGTCGAAACGCTGCGGCAATTCCGCGACATCACCAATCCAGAAGTCCGGCACGCGCCTGTCGGGAATTCGTACTTTCGCCTGCGCGTACGTCATGCGTCCGGCTGTCGTTGTCTCTGTCGCTCCACAGATCGGCAGACTCGGCCCAAGCAGGAATAGGACAATAGCGGCCGTCTTAGCAAATGTGTCCCGCCGCATCGTCACCTCCAAACACGCTAAGAATGTCCCAAGTCCTTGTTGGTCGGCTGACAGCGTCAAATGTAGTTTGTTTGTACTGTGCGCGTAAGGGCATGGAAAGAAACGCCTTACGGCGTCACTACAAGCATGGCCCTCGGCCCTGATGCTGCCGCCTATCTGAGTAGCCCAGATCGGCTCAGCCCAGCAGCTTCTGCTCCCACCACTTGAGGTAGTCCTCATCGGAAATATCCGGCGAGAGACCCCTCTTTTCCATTTCCTGCTTGTAGGACTTCATCATGTCGTCCTGCCAGTAGGCGACCACTTTGGGGTCCTCGGGTGTCTCGCCCCGGTCGGCGGTGGCCTTGATCCACTCGTCAAGCGCTTTCCCGTGCTCCCGGAGAACGTTGCGGAACCTGGCTTGTTCGGCCAGGTTGTTCATCTCGTAGGGGTCGTTCTGCAGGTCGTAGAGTTCCTCTTTCGGCCTGGTGGGGGCCATGAACTTCGCCTGTTCGGGCGTGAGCTTGCCCTGTGCATTCAAGACCTGCATGAGCGTCAACACAGGGTACTGGAGTTTCTTGTACCCGTTGAACTGCGTGTACGGCTGGTCGGGATAATAGTTGCGGATGTACTTGTACCGTTTCGAGCGTACACAGCGAATGCGGTCCACGGTCCCGTCGCAGCGGTCTCTCGCGGCGAGGATGTACTTGCGCTTCTCCTTCTTGTCGCCGAAGATGATATGTCCCTGCAGGTGCTCGGGCGGGTCGATCCCGACCAGGGACAGGAACGTCGGGGCGAAGTCGACGGCGCTGACGAGATCATCGACGACGGTCGCCGGCTTGATGTGCCCGGGCCAGCGGATGATCATGGGGATGTGAATCCCGCCCTCATAGAGCCACTGCTTGCCCCGGACGTGGGGCTGACCGTTGTCCCCGAAGTACATCACGATCGTGTTTTCCGCCATGCCCTCCTTCTCCAGCCACTGGAGGGCGGCGCCGATCTCGCGGTCGAGAATCTGGATGGATTCGAGGTAGTCGGCCCAGTCCCGGCGGGCGAGCGGGTGATCCGGATAGCAGGGGGGCAGGTTGACCTTGGCAGGGTCGATCGGGTGGGTCTTGTCCCGCTCGAAGGGACGGTGTGTCAGGCTGAAGTTCATCTGGGCGAAGAATCGTTGGCCGGGCCTTCGCTGGGACCAGTCCGTTCCATCGAATGATCGCGGGGGCGGCGTAAAGTTCCAGTCGGTCTTGCCGGGCTTCTTATAGCTCAGCCCGTCGCTGTTGCAGGTGAAGTACCCCGCCCGTCGGAAAATCTCGGTGACTACGGTCACCGGAGGGGTGAGTTTGAAGCCGTCAGTTCGATGGCTGCGATGATTCTGAGCGTCGATCGTGGTCTGGTACATCCCCGTCATGAACGCGGACCGCGAGGCCGAGCACACCGGCCCGGTGACAAACGCGTTCCGGAACAAGGCCCCTTCGTGAGCCAGCCGGTCAATGTTCGGCGTCCGGACGGCCCGATTGCCGTAGCAGCCCATGTCCGGGCAGGTGTCCTCAGAAATCAGCCAGAGGATGTTCGGCAAGTCCTTGCGGGCGATGCGGCGCTTCACGTAGCGGCGAGGGACCGGCGTGGCGGACGATGCACGCTGCGTGGTGGTCGTACAGCCGGACAGCAGGGTGGCCACCCCACATCCGATCGTTTTGAGAAAATCGCGACGTTCCATGCCCTATGCCCCCTTTCGGATTTATGATTTACCATTTACGATCGATCATTTGGTTAAGAGCGAGCCGACCAGGTCGGAGAGCCTGGCTATGTCATGTCCGGCACAATAATCCCGGATGCCGTCCACGATCCGCGCGGCGCAGTTGGGCTGAATGAAGCTTGCGGTGCCGACCGCCACGGCCGACGCACCGGCGATGATGAACTCGATGGCGTCGGCCGCGGTGCGGATTCCGCCGAGTCCGAGGATCGGGATGCCCGCCGCCTTGGCCACGTCGCTGTAAACCTTGTTCACAAGGTAAACCGCGATCGGCTTGATGGCCGGCCCGGACAGACCGCCCGTGCGATTGGCCAGAGCGGGCCTTCGCGTCTCGATGTCGATGACCATCGCCGTAAATGTGTTGATGAGGCTCAAGGCGTCTGCCCCGGCCTCCGCCGCCGCACAGGCGATGACGCTGATATCCGTCACGTTGGGCGAGAGCTTGACGATAAGGACCTTGTCGCCCGCGGCCTTGCGGACTGCGGACGTGATCTCGCTCACCTGGCGGGGGTCGCGGCCGAAGCTGATACCGCCCTTGGCCACATTCGGACAACTGATGTTCAGCTCGAATCCGGCGATCGCGTCCTCTCGCACCAGCCGCTCGACGACCGCGACGTACTCCTCGATCAACTCGCCGGCGACGTTGACGAACACGGGGACGGTCATTCTGGCGATGACCGGCAGCTTCTCGTCGATGAACCGGTCCAGCCCCACGTTGGCCAAGCCGATGGCGTTGAGCATGCCGGCGTCGGTCTCGACGATTCGCGGCGTGGGATTGCCCTTTCGCGGCTTGAGCGTGACACTCTTCGTGATGAACCCGCCAAGCGAATTGACATCCATGAACTCAGCCAATTCATCGGCATAGCCGCATGTCCCCGACGCTGTGAACACCGGGTTCGCCAGTTTCAGCCCCGCAAAATCCGCCGAAATGTCAACGTCCTTGCCCTTCACTGCTCTTCATACCTGATTGATGGCCTTGACCAATCCGAGTTCCTCCATAACCTCAGCAAGTGCTTCATAGAAGAGTTCGTTCTTCTCTTCAAATAGCTCGAGCAGAGCCTGCTTCAGCAGGGCCTTCAACTGGTCGTCATCAATGGTTATCGAGCTCATAAGCTGCTCCTGTATTCCATACTGTTACATCCCCACATGCAGGACCATTTTAGTATATCTGCATCCGTTCTGCCAGGGAAGACACGATCAATAGTACCTGATGCCAGGGTCGCAGGCAGCCCCAAGCTTGGCTCGACAATGGCTTGGCCCTCATCCGTCAAAGATGACCGTTCGGGCATCGAAGACGGGGCCGTCCTGGCAGCAGAGCTTGTACATCGTCTCCTTCGAGCCTTCGACGCGGCACTCGACGGCACAACTCTGGCAGACGCCGATGCCGCAGGCCATCCGCCGCTCCATGCTGACCTGGCAATCGATGTCCCGGTCCATCGCAATCCGGGCGACGACGGCCAGCATCGCCTCCGGGCCGCAGGCATAGATGATCGTGCGCTCCGCCGGCAGGGCGACGTGCTTTTTCAGCCAGTCAGCGAGACAGTCGGTAACGAGACCCCGGCAGCCTGCCGACCCGTCGTCCGTAGCTACAACCGATGGAATGCCGAGCTGTGCGAATGCCGGGACGAGCAGACCCACCTGCTGCGAAACGCCAGTGAAGTCCCCGTCGAAGGGCAGCGCCGAAGCACTCCTGGCGCCGACGAAGGCTATGACCTCCATGTCAGGGCGCTCGGCTTTGAGAGACTTTGCAAGGCATCGTATCGGCGGGGCGCCCATGCCGCCGACGACCAGAAGGGCGGTGCGCTTGTCTTTCGGCACCTGGAAGCCGTTGCCCAGCGGTCCCACAACACTCAGCGGGTCACCGGCGGCCAGCGTCGTCATCCGCACGGACGCCGGTCCGAGGGCGCAGTAAAGAAGCTCAGCGCCGGTCTTGTCTGCCTTGACTGTGACATCGGCGAGGCTGAAGGGCCGGCGAAGCAGGACGCTTCGTCGGCAGACGTCGCGCAATTCCTCGGGGATCTTGTCCTCCGGCGGCAGCGCGAGCGTCGAGACATCGACCTGCAGGAATTGCCCGGGGCGAAATCCCGCGAATGCCTTCGCCCCCGCACCGGCGAATTCGAGGTCCATCGTGTAGAAGCACTCGGCGATTCGCCGGTTCGAGAGGACCGTGGCCGTGAAGACCCCTTTGGATTTACGATTTCCCATTTACGATTTACCATTTGAACGAAGCCGCTGGCGTCGTGCTCTACGCATGACCGGCATCATAAATCGTAAATCGCAAATCGTAAATGGTAAATCTCAGAGCAGATCGTCGTAGACTCTGACGCCATCGACGACCTTGCAGACGTGGGTCGCGTATTTGCCTGCGAAGGCGGGGCGGCTGCGCGGGTAGGCGGCATCTACGGCTGTTCGGACCGCCTCGACGGCCTCCGCTCTAACCAGCGCGCCGGAGGCGCCCTTGTCGCCGCCGCCGAGCATGCGTTCGCCGAGTGAGCCGGGGACGGTGCGAACGATGTCGCACATCGTTTCCAGCTCCGGCCCGGAGATCCGGTAGTCGTCCCGCAGGCCGATGCCGTCCTGGCGGAAGATCGCGCCGACCGTCTCGATATCGCCGGCCCGCCAGGCGTCCATCATCTTATAGAACCGCTGCTGGGCGTGGTAGATGTAGTTGAGCCGCTCACACAGATGCGGGTACTCCCGGCCGAAACGGTCCGTGATCTTGTTGTACACGGCCTCATCCTTGATGTCGGCCAAACACTTGACCTCGAAGCCGGCCTTTTGCAGGATGGCGACCAGTTCCTCGCATTCGCGTCTGCGGACCGCGTACGTCGATTTCTCCAGGCCCGGCCGGTCCGTCCCGGTGTCGAGCACGACGATGCGGAAGTCCGTCGCCCCCTTGCCGATTGGCACGTACTCAATCGAGCGGTCTTTCGGATTGTAGTAGGTCCCCATGCCCTCTTTGGCGAACAGGATCATGGTCTGGTCGAGCTTGCCGCAGGGCGAGCCGATGTAATCATTCTCCACCGCCTGGGCCAAATCGACGATCTGCACCTTCTGCTCGACGCCGATGCCATTGGCGTCAAAGAGGGACAGAATCAGGTTCACACAAAGCGATGCCGAGCGGCTCATTCCGCCGCCGGGGATGTTGCCGAACAGCACGCCATCAATTCCCTGCTTGAGGTTGAATCCCTCTCGCTTGAGGATGTAGTCGATGCCATATGCGAATCGCCCCCACGTCTCGGCAATCTCGCGAGACCTGGGCTTGGGGACTTTGCCAATCGTGTACTCGATGACGCCATCGCCGGGAAAACTGCCGCTGAAGAGTCGGACCTTGTTCGTGCCGTTCGGCTTGTAGGCCAGCCAGATGAACCGGTCGGTCCCGACGCCGAACAGCTCGGTCCCGTTATAGTCGCCGTGTTCGACCCCGAGACAGAATCGCGACGAGGTCCGCCGCATCTTTCCCCCGGCGATATCGATCCGATTCTCCTTCGCAAGCTGCCGAAGCTTTTCCACGGCCGCCCGGTCTTCCCGTGTCAGTTCCATCCCGTCTCTACTCCTGCAAAGGTCCACTTCCTTACCAGAAGATCGCGTAGAGCGTCAGGGTCAGGGCCACAACGCCGAATCCCGCCACTATAGCGCTGCGCGAGGTCGTGAGGTCCATCTTCGGATTGGTGGGCATGGTCACGGGCTCCGGCAACGGTTTGACGAGCGTCATGATCGTCAGTACGGCCAGCACGATCCCGAAGCAGATCGCCATGCGGTCGAGGAACGCGATCTTTGGCGCTGCGTACTTGAGCGTGCCGTAGAGGATCGGATTCAGCACCAGACCGACAGTTCCTGCTCCGCGCGGAGCACGATGGACGAGCAGGCCGAACAGGAAGATGGCCAGAATGCCCGGCGAGATGAAGCCCTGAAACTCCTGGATGAACGTGAAAATACCCCCGAACTGTGGGCTGCCCAGTCTCGGCGCGATGGATATGGCGATGAGCACGAAGATCACGATGCACACCCGGCCGCACGTGACCAGGGCGGTCTGCGAGGCGTCCTTCTTCACCTTGCGGAAGATGTCCATGGTGAAGATGGTCGAGGCCGCATTGAGCATGGCCGCGATGGAGCTGACGACCGCGCCGAACAGTGCCGCCAGGACGAAGCCGAGAATGCCGCGATGCTGGGAGACGAGATTGCGGATCAGGGTCGGGAATGCGGCGTCGAAGTCGTGGCCGACGAGCTTCTGGGAAACCTTGACACCGTTGGACTTGGCCGCCGTGACGAATTCGGCGTTCTTAGCGGCAATGGCATCCGACGAGAGAGCCGCGGCGGGTGCGTACGTCGCATGCACCATTGTCGCATTGTGCGTGAGCATACCGGTGGCAAGGTCCGGGTACAGCTTCGCATAGGCCGGGGTGAACTCAAAGACCAGCCCATCCTTCTGCTGAAACGCGGCGAGGGTGCTCTTGTTCTTCAACTCGGCCTGAGCCTGCAGGTCCTTGCTGAACAGGTTGAATGCGAGGATGCCCGGGATCACGACCACGAACGGGATGAGGAGCTTAAGGAATGCCGCGAACACGACGCCTCGCTGTCCCTGGGCCAGCGACTTGGAGCCGAGCGTGCGCTGCGTGATGTACTGGTTCAGACCCCAGTAGAAGAAGTTCGGAATCCACAGGCCGACGACAAGCGCCGACCAGGGGACTGCGGGGTCTGAGAGGGGCCGGACCATGTGCAGCTTGCCGGCCGGCAGGGCGGCGCTATTGATCGCAATGAAACGGCCCCAAGCCCCGGTGTTGGCGAGCTGCTCGGCAGTGACCTGATGGTTCGCCGCCGTGGCCGCCAGGGCGCCCGGGTCCGCCTGACCAAGGGCATGCATCGCATAATACATGACAATGCCGCCCCCGACGATCAGCGCCGAACCTTGGATCAGATCGGCCCACGCACAGGCCTTCAGGCCGCCTGCGAAAACGTAGATCGCCGAGGCGATGCCGATGATCCAGCATCCAACGGCGATATTGCCGAGGTCGAAACCGAGAAGGGTCTGACCCTGGAAGTACACGCAGATGACCTTCGCGCCGGAATAGATGACGGAGGCGGTGGGCACGCCGACGAGGATAATCATGGTGCTGATGGCCATGATCGTCCGGGCAAAGGCGTTGTAGCGATATTCGAGGAACTCGGGGATGGTATAGATGCCGCTCTTGAGGAAGGAGGGCAGGAACAGGAAAGCGACGACGACGAGCGTGATGGCGGCCATCCACTCGTAACTGGCGATGGCCATGCCCAGCCAGTCGGCGGCCTGGCCGCTCATGCCGACGAATTGCTCGGTGGAGATATTGGCGGCGATGAGTGAGAATCCGATCAGCCACCAGGACAGGCCGCGGCCGGCAAGAAAGTAATCCTCACCGGTCTTCTCCTTGCGGCTCTTGAGCAGCCCGATGCTCACCACAGAGACCACGAATGCGACGAAGACGAGGATGTCAAGGGCCCCTAACGACATAACGTGTCCTTTCCTTATATATCTCCTCTGACCTTACGGCACACGGAGCCGAATTATAGCCGGTCCGCGAGCATCCGCAACAAAATAGTCACCTCCACTAAGGCGGGCGGGGTTGGGGGTCAGTATCGAGGGAATGATTGGACTGGGGTGCCATGTCCACGCTTACGTAGACGTGCTTGATCCGATGGCAAACATGTTCACGCGAGCGTAAGCATGGCACCCGAGTCACAACGGACTGCGGGGAAATGCAGTTGCTTGGTCATGCCAGCCGCTAACAGGCTCAGCGACTTGCAGTGACGTCCGGGACGTGACGCCTTGGAACGCGTCTATGCCACCGGACTTGCAACGGGCTCGGCCTCAATCGCTTCGATCGTTTCGGCGACGTCGGCCATGTGCGTCCAGGCGGCAGCCCCGCCCATCATCACGGCGACCGATGCGGCGTCGAGGATTTCCGCCCGGGTCAGGCCCAGATCGAGGCATCTTTGCACGTGGAGCTTGATGCACGGCTCGCTGGGCATCGCCACACCGATGGCCACCGCGATCAGCTCCTTGGTTTTGAGCGGCACCGCCCCATCCTGCATGATCTTCGCCGACATGGCGGAGAAGCCGTTCATCGTCTCCGGCGTCTGCTGTTTCAGCTTGCCCGTGCTTCGTCGGAAATCGTGGAAGAATTGCCTGATCTCGTCGGCTCTTCTCGTATCCTCAGTCATGTGTCACCCCCATGCTAGAAACCGTTGGTCTTCTTGAACGCTTCCGGCAGGGCGTCGATGATGTCCGTGGCCATGAGGCTGATTTGGCCGAGCCTGCCTGCTGCAATGTCCCCGGCCAGCCCGTGGACATAGACGCCGAGGACCATCGCATCGAAGCTGCTCAGGCCCTGGCCCATGAGCGCGGTGGTCACTCCCGTCAGGACATCGCCGGCGCCGGCCGTGGCCATGCCCGGATTGCCCGTCGTGTTGACATACAGCCGCCGACCATCCGTCACCACAGTTCCCGCCCCCTTCAGCGCGATGACCGCCTGCGTAGTCTCGGCGACGCGAGTCGCGGTCTGCCGGCGGTCGTCGGGCATGTCCTCGCGGAACAGGCCTGACCACAGGCGTTTCATCTCGCCCGGATGTGGCGTCAGGACCAGGTCGGCCTTGCGCTTCTTCGGCCAGCCGGAGAGCTTGCTCAGATTGTTGAGGCCGTCGCCATCGACGACCAATCGCAGACCCTCCTGCTGTATGAGCGTCTCCACGACCGAGCGCAGGCCGGTGCTTTGGCCGATGCCGGGCCCGATGGCTAATACATCATTATCTTCGGCCGCGGTGAGAATCGCGTCCAATGCCTTTGCCGAGATCCGTCCGGCGGCATCTTCCGCCAGGGGGAGCGTCGTATAGGAAGGCTCGATCGAGGCGACGATCGGCAGGGCGCTTTTCGCGGTGGCGACACGCACGAGTCCGGCCCCGGCCCGCAGCGCCGCCCGCCCGACCAGCGCCGCCGCTCCGGTCATGCCGATGCTGCCGGCGATGACGCAGACGCGGCCGAAAGTCCCTTTATGCCCGTCCACGGGCCTGGGCTTGAGCTTCGGCACCTCCCGCACGATCTCCATATCTCACCCCGTCCCATCGATCTTCCTGTTGATAAGTGTCGCAGTGACTGCCGCCGAGAAGCCGTTGTCAATGTTGACCACCGTGATGCCCGAAGCGCAACTGTTGAGCATCGTCAGCAGGGCGGACAGGCCCTGGAAACTCGCGCCGTATCCGATACTGGTCGGTACCGCGATCACGGGGCAACTCACCAGCCCGCCCAGCACACTCGCCAGCGCACCATCCATGCCTGCCACGACAACGATGATATTGGCCTTCTGCAGGTCCGGCAGGCAGCCGAGGAGCCGGTGCAACCCCGCCACGCCCACGTCGCAGACCAGCTCGGTCCGCTGGCCCATGATCTCGGCGGTGATTTTCGCCTCCATCGCCACGGCCAAGTCCGCCGTCCCGGCCGTCACGATTGGCAGCACGCTCTTCGACGGGGGTAGTTCCGCCTGCTCCAGCACGATCGCGCGGGCCTGCTCTTCGTACCGTGCTTTGGGGAATTTTCCGCTCTTCACGAGGGCGTCGAAGACTTCCGGCGTCGCCCGCGTCGCCAGGACGTTGTTGCCCTTGGAGGCCAGCGATTCGAAGATACGGATGATCTGGTCGGTCGTCTTGCCCGGGCAGAAAATGACCTCGGGAAATCCCCGGCGAAGCTGCCGGTGGTGGTCCACGCGGGCAAAGCCGAGGTCCTCGAAAGGCAGGTGGCGCAGGCGGTCCATCGCTTCATCGACCCCTGTCCGGCCGTCTTTGACCTGCTCCAGCAGTTGTCGCAATTGTTCAGGCTGAATGATCGTGCCCTCGATTTACGGTTTATGATTTACGATTTGGGTTGATGGTCGTCACCGATTTGGGATTTCGAATTCTCGCCGCCATGAGCAGAAAATCCGCAATTCGCAATCATCAATCCATAATCTTGTTCAGCCGTTCGCGCTCGGCTCCAGCGTCAGCGGGGCGAACAGGCCGGCTTTGTACTTGTGATACGCCAGAGAGGCTACCATAACGGCGTTGTCCGTGCAATACGGTTTTGGCGCTACCAGCAGCCTGCGGGGCGGATGGCTCTTGTCGCACATCTTCTGCATCGCCTCGCGGAGGGCGCCGTTGGCGGCCACGCCGCCGCCGAGGAGCACCGTCCTGGCGCCGATCCGGTCGGCGGCCCGGCGGGTCTTCTTCACCAGCACGTCGATGACGGCCGCCTGGAATGAGGCCGCGATGTCGGCAATCTCCTGCTCGCTCATCGAATCGACCTTGTCCTGGCCCTTCATGTCCTGGCCGCGGCAGTGGTAGAGCACCGCCGTTTTGATCCCGCTAAAAGAGAAATCCAATGAATCTCGCCCGAGCATCGGACGGGGGAAATGGACCGCCTTCGGATTGCCCTTCCTGGCGATGCGCTCGATATTGGGCCCGCCGGGATACGGCAGCTTCAGGATCGTTGCGACCTTATCGAACGCCTCGCCCGCCGCATCATCGATTGTGGAGCCGAGCAGCCGCAACTCCAGGGGCGAATCCGCCTCGTACAGGCTCGTATGTCCGCCGGAAACGATCAGCGCCACCGCAGGCAGCTCCAGTTGTTCCTCGCCTAGCATCGCCGATTGCAGGTGAGCATGAAGGTGGTTGACTGCGATCAGCGGCTTGCCCCACATGAAGCTGAGGGTCTTGGCCGCCGTAACGCCGACCACCAGCGCGATCGTCAGGCCGGGCTGGTTCGCCACGGCGACGGCGTCGATCTGCTCGGGGCCGACGCCCGCCTGCGACATCGCCTCCGTGACAACGGGGTAGATGTTCTCGATGTGCGCCCGCGAGGCAATCTCCGGCACGACGCCGCCGTACTTCTCGTGCAGCGCATTTTGAGACGCCACAACGGACGATCTGATCTGCTTCCCGTCGGCCACGACCGCCGCCGCCGTCTCATCGCAGCTTGTCTCAATTCCAAGAATGTTGATCTGCTTCTGTTCCGTCGCCATTGCCGCGATCTTAGCCCCGCGCCGCGGTGATGTCAACGCGATGGCGATGGACGGACGGAGGTGAGTCCCACGGACTGATCGCTGTATGCGGGATGACCAAAAAGCGGATGCCTTGCTCGTGCGTCCACGAGCAAGGCACCCTATAGGTTAAACATAGCCACGCACGCGTGGATATGAACGAGGCTTCCGATGCCTCCGGTCAGCGGCTATCTCGCCGCCATCGCCAGATACTGCTCCACCGTCGGGCAGGCGGCCTCCACGACCGGACAGCCAGACGCGAGGAAAACGCCGCCATACCCCATTCCCTGACCCACACATACACACTTGGTCGGATCGATGGGACAGACCGTATACTTGGAGATGCAACTCGTCAGCTTCGGCGGGCATTGCGTCTCAACCGGAGGACACTCGGTTAGCGAGGGCGGACAGACAGTCGAAACCGTGCAGTTCGTCGGTGTCACAGGACACTTCGTCGGCGACACCGGGCACTGTGTCGAGAGCACCGGGCAATACGTGTCTGACGAGGGACACCACGTCCTTATGCCCGGGCACTGCGTCTCCTTCGTCGGGCACACAGTGTTCATCGCCGGACACTGCGTGGAAACCACGCACTGAGTGGGAGTGCATTGCGTCACTACCGGCGGACACTTGGTCTCGACAGCCGGACATTGTGTCTCCGCCTGCTGACATTCCGTGGCCGTCGGCGGACACTTGGTGGATATCTGGGGGCACCGCGTCGAGTACTCCGGGCACTTGGTTGCAGTGGCCGGACACTTCGTTTCAGCGGGCGGGCACTGCGTGTCCGTCGCCGGACATTCGGTCTCCTTCGCCGAGCAGCGCGTCGGCGTGGCCGGACATTGCGTTTGGACCGTCTGGCACTCTGTGACCGTCGGCGGGCACTTTGTCAGGTACGGCGGACACTTCGTCGAAGCGACTGGGCATTGCGTCTCCGTGACCGGGCACTTCGTTTCCACCGGCGGGCACTGAGTGGCGGCCACCACCTGCGACGTGGGCTGCACGACCTCGGTGGCGAACTGCAGGCAGAAGGCCATATCGATCGAGTTCTTCTCCACGTCGTAGTACTCGTGGCCGTGCGGGTAATACAGCTCGCGCCAGTTGCCCTGCAGGCCGGCGTCGAAGACCGCGTCGTCCATGTAGTGCTCGGGCCAATGGCGGGTCTTCCAGCCGAACTGCCCACCGGCCGCCTCAACTTCCACCGACAGCCAATAGATCATCGGCTTATCCGCCGAGCCCTCCTGCTCGAACGACATCTCCGGATTGATGTTCATGTCGAGCTGCCAGACCTGCGTGTCGCCGCCCGGAACCGCTTCATTAGCCGCCAGGTCCATCCACCACTCGCCGCCGATCCGGACTGTATGGTAGAGCTTCTCCTGGATCTCGGTGGCGTCAAAGTCCTTCTGCCAGAGGATTTCCGGCCCCGGTTTGGAGTACTTGTTCTGCTTGTCGGCTCCCTCGGCTCCGACCGGATCGTCCGGGTGGATTCGCAGGTGAATCTTCTTGATCACGCCCTTCTTATCGCCTTCCCACGAGCCCCACAGCCGCACATGGGTCAGCTTGCCCCGGCTGCTGCAGCCGAAATCATCGGCGATGATTCGCGGTGATCCGTCGCTGTTATCCACGCGGATATCGATGCCATACGGCGTCACGTCCGGCAACTGGCACCACCGCTTGACATCCGGGGCGGCGGTGATAGAAACCTCGTGGTCTTCCACTTCGCCGTCGTAGGCCAGGCCCTCAGGGCCGAGCCCACCTCTACGGCTGATGCGGAATCGTGCGAAGGTCTGACCGAGGACCGAGCCATACGGGACCGTGAAGGAGATCACGTGGACGCCATCGGACAGGAAGCCGTTGAAGACCTCCTCGGTGGCCTGCCAACTGTGATCGCCGTTGAAGTCGATCCAGCCCTGGACGACCCCGCCGCCTCCGCTGACCTGGAGGGTCGCGGCGCCGATTTCGCCCGTAACCAGCGGCGGAATGCACACGCCGTTCTCATCATCACTGCCGTGGTTGTCATCGCCGAGGGCATGCAGCTCCGGCTGACCATCCGCTTCGGCGTCGGGTTTGTCAGTGGCATCGCCCAGCCACGGGCCGGCAATCACGTGCCTCGCCCCGTTATCAGCCTTCAGGGTCGGATAGCGCGCGCCCGGTGCGGCCGTATCGACAGGGGCATCCCCGAAATCATACGCCAACGTAGCGGTGGACACCGGAGTGATATAGTAGTCCTCCGTCTCGCCATACTTGTACCCGCCGGCCGGACCGGCGCCTCCGGCCGTGGACGCGCCAACCGTAGGCGCCCAAGGCTGCTCCGCTATCGTGATTCGCAGCCAGATTGGCTCGCTGGTGTTCTGGGAAGGCTGCCAGCACGGGAACGGCGGAGTGGTGAAGCCATACATGCCCGGACTGGGCAGGACCACCACCTGGTTCTGCACGGCCCACTCGGGGACCGGCGTGCCGTCGGCACACTGCAGCGTGTCATTCCAGTCCCCGTCCCGGTTCCAGTCGCACCAGACGTTGACGTAGGCTTGTTGCGACGAGGGGCCGACCATTGTGACCGTGTAGTCGAACGTCGTGCGCTGGCAGAAGGGCAGGACAAGCGGGAGTTTCAGCCCGTCGTCGCCGCCGTCTTGATCGGCGATGTTGGCGCCGGGAACAATGTTGTTCACGCCGTCTTCGTCGAGCCCGACATCGGCCTCCGCCTCCAGCGAAACCCACTTGCCCAGGTAGAACATGTCACGCGGGTACTGATGCAGCGGGCCGCGAGGCGGCGAGCCCGCCTGGTAGACGGTCGGGAAGTTGGCGACGACACTGGTCGGATAGGTGGTCATCTTTTGGCCCGTGATGCTGTTGGAGCTGTCGGGCGCGTCGCCGAGGTCGTGCTCGGCCAATGTCCCGCCATCCGTAATCACGAAGGCCAGGTCCAGGGTCTCCGGGGCGTACTTGTGCCCCTTGGGATATTCCATCGCGATCCAGTCGGCCCCTGGCACGACGTAGACGGCGTCATCATTCCAGCGGAGCCGCCGGGATGTGGTCTTCCATCCGAAGGTGTAGCTCCCATCGCCCGCCAGATGCTGCACAACCAGCCAGTAGATCTTGCCCTTCTCCTGGGTAAAGGGATTGTCATTGATGTAGAAATCGAATTGGAAGGCGTTTCTGTGGTTGTTCGGCCGGTATGCGCCGGCAGCCGGATCGTACCAGTCCTCCGGGCCGTTATGCACCCTGCGGACGGTGTACTCGTGCGGGTTGAAAGTCGCGGTCCACAGCACCTCGCCCGGCCGGCTCCCGCTCGTCTTCGTGGCCGGCACATCGGAGCAGATGCTCAGCTCCAGCGTCATGCTGTCCGGCCCCTCCTTGGGAAGGACATCATTGAAGAACGAGCCCCAGATGTGAATGTCGCGAATCGGGCCGGTGGCCGTGCACTGGAAATCATCCGCCAGGGCCGCTTTGGCCAGACTGACATCGATGCCCGTGAAACCGAGGTCGGGCAACTGCGGCCAGTGCATCTTGTACGGGTCGCCGCGCGTCCAGCCGACCGGGGCCCCCTCGCCCGCCGCGATCGGCATGCCCGGCTGGCTCTCGTACGCCCAGCCGTCGAAGACCACGCTGTGCGTGTCCGTCCCCACGTCCGACTGGCTCAGCATGTGCAGCCAGCCGTACTGACCCATGGCCGTGCGAAGACCGATGTATCCGCCGTTCTCGTAGAATTCCCCCGAGCCGTACAGGTACATGAACACGTCGAAGAAGGAGTCGCCGCCGATCGTGGCGCCCATGGGCAGGTTCGAGGCAAACCGACGCTCGCCGAGTATGCCGCCCATCGCCTGGCCCATTCCCATCGTCGAGCCCATGTCCATGCTCATTCCCATGCTGCCGGGGGCGTAGATTGCCAGCTTGGTCGCCATGCTCATCATCATGTCCCCGGGCATGCTCATCTCCAGCCACAGGTCCACCCGGAAGTCGTCCCAGTCGGCAGACATGCCGCCCAGCTCGATGGTTCGCGAGTCCATCGGGGACATCGGCCCGAGTTTCAAGACGACGTTTTGGGAGCCTGAGTAGATGATCGCTCCGAACGCAGGCACAGAGACCGCCGTGGCCACAACAACGGCACAGAGCGCAACTGTGAGCCTCTTCATGGCGTGATCCTCCATTTGCGACAACCAGTACCCACTTTGGTGTGCGCCGTCGAACCGGACTTGCAGGATGCTTGCGGGAAAGAGGTGCCTTTTTGTCCGACTCGGCCGTGCGTCATGTCTGACGCACGCACACGATCATTGCGTTTCAGTTTAGCAGGGGGACACTGCGGCGTCAAGTCAAAAAAGGGGTTTTCCCAGAATGCCCATTGATGCACTCGGTTTTTTCCGAGCATGTCACGCGCGACACGGCTATTGCTCAACCTCCATGGTCTTGCGGTGGGCGGAGGACCCGGGAACGGCTACTTGTTGCCGGGAGATTCCCGGTACGGCTGGCCGGCCAGGTACAGACTCAGGCGGGACTCCAATGTCTCTGTGGAGGCTTTGGGGTTGGTTTTGACGATTCCGATGGCTTGGCGGGTGATTCGCACGGCCTCATCGAACTGGCCGACCTCGGCGTAAGCCGCTGCCAGGCTGTCCAGCAGCGGGGGCGACTTGTACGCGGTGGCCTCGCACGCCCACCGCGCCAGGCGCAGGGCCCTGTCCCCGTCACGGTATCCGGCGTCGGGACACGTGGCCAGAAGCCAGGCAAGGTTGTTCGCGATGCTCACGTCGCCGGGGGTCGCCTTCTGGGCGGCTTCGAGGTGCTTGAGGGCCTCGTCGTACCGTCCCAGGCTGCACAGAAGGCTGCCGAGCAGGCCGCGTGCCATGGCGCTGTTGGGGGCCATCGCCGCCGCCTTCTCCGCGTAGGGCATCGCCTCCGACTCCCGGTCCAGCCGGGCCAGGCAGGACGCCAGCAGGTACAGTGACTCCAGGTGGTTGGGCTCCTCGCTCAACGCCTGCTGGAACTCGTCGACAGCCTGGGCATACTCGTGACGTTGCTCGTGGCCGACCCCGATCCGGTAATGCGTATAGTAGTCCGCGAACTCCTGCCGGATATGGGCGAATCGCTCGGGCCTGACATTGACGAACTCAGGGATATTGGCGGCACGGTCGGCCGCGGTGAAATGCTCCAACAGCACGGCGGGACTGTCGTTGCCCTCAGCGTCGATGTGCGTTAGCCAGAGCTGCGTGAATGGGCCGGCGGCCTTCGATGAAAAGACCAGCCAGCGTCCGTTCGGTGACCAACTGTGCCAGGAATTCATCTTGCCCGGGAAGTTGCACCGCATCTTTCGGGGCGTGCCGCCGGCTGACGGCATGATGTAGAGCGCGCTATCAGGACACAGCAGCATAAAGGTGTCGCTCCGGCAAAAGACGATCCATTCGCCGTCGGGCGAGAATCGCGGGAAGTAGTTGCTCACCCCGTTGCCGGATGCTCCAGGCAGAGGCGTCGGCGTGCCGCCCTGGCCGTTGTTGAAGTCGATCCGGCAGATGTCGTAGCGGAACTTCTTGCCACCCTCGAAGAACTCCTTGACTTCATCCCTCTCCACCACGGCCGACGAGGGGTCCTTCAGGCCCGAAAGCGTGTAGGACTCGCTGCGGGCAAAGAGAATCGTCTTACCGTCGGGACTCCAGACGGGATTGCTCTGGACGTACCTTCGATCGTCGGCGCCCTTGAGCGGGAAGAAACTCTTTGTCTGGCGGTCATAGATGACGAGGATGCCCGCGACGGGAAAGAACCGCTGGGAGTAGTCCAGCTCGTCCACAGGGGAGAATACGGACCGGTCCTTCACGGTGCTGATGACGTGCCGCCCATCCGGCGAGATCTGGGCGAGCAGCCCGAACGTTTGTTCCTTGTCCTCCCGTCGGTAGTCGCTCCAGGAGATCACGTTGCTCTTTGCGAGGATGGTCTGCGGCTGGATATCGGCGATGACGTAGGACCCCTTGTCGCTGCCGTAGTCGACGTCCATCGCGAGGACTCTGCCGTCGGCGGTGAAGGAGTGACAATTGCCGCAGACTTTCATGCCGGTCAGCAGGGTGGGCGGGTCCTGCGATGAGACTTCGCCCAGGCGCCAGCGGATGGCCTCGATATTGTTGAGCACGTGACGGAACGGCAGCGGCACGTCGCGGTAGAAGATCGGTGCACCCACTGGATCATTCGAGACGCTCACCGTGACGCGGCCACGCGAGAGACTACGCCCCGGCTCGGCACTGTAGAATCCGGTGATCGTGACCGTCGTGGCCTGCCCGCTGGATATTGCTTTGATCTGTTCCCACACCTGCGGGTCAGGCATCCATCGTCGGGGCGGGACAGCCGGGGCTGGCGGATTGTACGCCTTCGTGGCTTCCGACAAGGTCCGCGGGTCGCTGTCACGCGGCCGTGGCGGCGTGGCTCCCTGCGTGAGGACGTACAAGTGGCCTTTTCCGTCAGGTCCGGCTATGTCGATCAGCCACGTATCGGCCTTCGCTGCACTGGCCGTCGTGTCAGCCTCACTGGCCGGGTCGCTCCATACGAACGTCGGCGGCGCCATGTCCGGCGGGAACACCGCCTCATCCAGCGGGTAGTCGATAGTGAACGGAGAGATGCTGTCGCCGGTCGATTCGGTCTTCGCGGCCGTGAGGATGACTTCCCGCAGATTCGCGGCCGGCGCCGGCAGACCATCACCGGATGGGGCATAGGCTACGGCGTTCGTGTGCCCGAGAAGGGGGTGAGTGACGGTCCCGCCAGGGTTAGCCAGAGCGCCCAGCAGTATCACGACGACAATTGCCTCTGTCATACACAGGTTTCCGGACATCTACTCTAGAGGCGGACCGCATGGCACACATGGCCCGGTCCGAGAGGTCGTCAAGCCTGTGTAACAGGGTCCGTCAAGCCTTCGATCTTCGGCGGGATCGGACAAGGCCCAATGCGCCGACGCCCAGCAGGCCCAGGCAGATCGCACCCGGCACAGGCACGACGATGCCCGTATCGCCGGCCGCAATCGGCTCATCCGCCTGGGTCTCGTACGCCCAGCCGTCGAATGTGACGAGGTGGTCGCCTGTGCCGATCCCGGACTGGCCCAGCATGTGCAGCCATCCATAGTGTTGGCCATCGAATGGGTCGTCCATCATCAATCCGATGTAGCCGCCGCCTTCGCCGAAATTGCCTGAGCCAGTCAGCAGAGCCCAGCCGTCATCGGTGAGTAGCGAGCCCGGACCAATCTCGGCGCCGAGAGCGAGGTTGGACGCCAGGTCGCGAAGGCCGACGATTCCGCCCATTCCCATCGCCATGCCCACGGCCATGCTGCCCGGCGCGTAGATGAACAGGCGAGTCCCCATACTCATCATGCCCATCGTGCTCATCATCATTTCGGGCGACAAAACGATCTCAAAATCGTCCCAGTCGCTCGGCTGGCTGGCAATGTCGATGGTCATGTGCATGGGCGTCATTGGCGCCATCGGGCTCAGGGACAGCGTCGCGCTCTGCGAGCCGGAGTAGATGATGGCCCCGAAGGCCGACGATGAAAAAAGAAGAAGACAAGCAACAACTGGCGGTAATGCCGCTCTCATAGGCCCCTCCTTCGGCGCGAAAACGCCGAAACCAGTAGCTTCATCCGCGACCTGCTCTCTGCAGGAAACGTAAATGTGACGTTACACGACCCAACGCCCGCTTGTCAAGCGAAAACTGCCCACGGCCGGGACACGGTTATACATCTGGGGAATAGTCCTCCCCGGCGCTCAGGGCAATCGCAAAGTCGCCCAATGTCGTGGGTGGCATCGTCAAGCGAAGCTTGGCGATGGCGATCTTCCCCTGCGCAGGACCATCGCCCAGGCCTGCGGCCTTGACGATGCCACCCGGCAGGCGCATTCACTACGTCTCCTTCCGGGACTCTGCGCCGGCCCTGCGCGGCGATTGCAGGCCGTTGCCTGGGCCGGCGGTCCGGCGTAGAATGGTCTGGGTGGTTTGGACAATGACGGACGTTCGGGCTGGAGATGTGCTATGGCGGATATGAGCAGAGTGGAAGAGGCGGTGAGCTGGTTCTGTCGCGGGGCCGCTTGTTCGCAGGTGATCCTTGGGACTTACGGCCCGCTGGTGGGCCTGCCGCGCGAGCCGGCAATGAAACTCGCCTCGGGTTTCGCCGGCGGCATGCGCCTGGCCCAGACCTGCGGGGCCGTCACCGGGGCCTTCATGGTCCTCGGCCTCAAGCTCGCCGGACCCAACTGCGACCAGCGTGACGGCCGAAACAACGTCTACGCCGCCATCCGCCAGTTCGCCGCCAAATTCCAGCAGCGAAACCACAGCGTCGTCTGCAAGGACCTGCTCGGCTGCGACATCAGCACCCCCGAAGGCATGCAAAAAGCGACGACCGAAGGCCTCTTCCGAACCATCTGCCCCAACCTGGTCCAAGCCGCCGCCGAAATCCTCGAAGACATGCTCTGAGACCACCTTCTGCCACAGAGGCCGCCGAAGACACAGACAAGAGTGGTTGAGACACGGGTGTCACGGACTCACACGGTTTCCGCGACGCCCGGTCCACTCCGCGAAGCCGGTAGGGTGGGCTTCGCCCACCGCTCCTCTTGAAGCCAATCCTTGAGGTGGCGAGCAGCGTCTTGCTTCACCACCCGAATAGGCTGCATGAGATTGAGCCCCAATACCGCGACGCGGACTGGCCCATCAAGGGGACTCTTTGCAAACTCGTATCCCGCGATCAGGACGCTGGTTTCTCCTTCCTTTTCCCAGAAGGGCACGATAAAAAAACCTCGTGATGCCCCCGTCAACCTCATATGTACGTAGAGTTGATTCCAGTCAGGGGACCTAATGGCGGAGTGCACGACCTCCGGCAGACTGGCGGTTTGTTCAGCGGGAATACTCTCTATGACTTCCTTGTATTTGGCGTCTCCCACGGCGTGGATACCGTCCGAACTCAAGATTATGATATCGGATTTGTGCTTCTGGTCTTGGGGTCCTGTCAGAAAAGGGTATGGCTCTTGGAACATAGGTCTGAAGGCAGGCGTGGGCATGGCCGACCGTGTTACGGCTTCTGCAAAATGCTCGAAGGTTGCATGGGCGTTGAAGGCCAACGGCGGGGTCGAACCTCCTGCAGTGGGTAAGTCCGTTCCCTGAATAATCATCCTCGCCCATAGAAGAGCGCGGCGGTAATAGGGAGAGATACGCCCAAGTCGAGCCCTGTGAAAATCGCTGGAGGTAACCGGCTCTTCAGAGACGGGTTCGAACCATGAAATAACCGGGCTGAAACACCGCCGGACCGAATTGAATGCTTCCGTGTCAAGGCATTGCGCAGCACGCTGCAAGCCGCGAGCAGCCGCCCATAGTATCCTGTTGTCCCAGTTGTCGGGGGTAAACTCCTCCCACCGACACGGAAGTCGGTGCGATTGACCCCTCAAGCAGTTTCGCGCATAGCCCTGTAGATGCAGGCGTCCGCGGACCCGGCTACGGAGTTCCCCCTGCTCATCGCGATAATACGAACGGAAGTCACCTCGGCAGAGTTGTTGCAGCAACTGCCCGTAGTAAGCAGCAAGGAATAGGACGAACCGCGATGTTCCCTTTCTGCCCTCAAGGCCGGTAGGAGCCTCAAATTCCTCATCACCAGATGCGAGAGCAATCAACTCCAGGAATCGTAACAAGCCAAGATCCGGGTTTGCACCAGACCCTTTGGGAGTGATCAGTAAGAGATGGGGCGTGGCCTCATGCACGTAGGGCAGCAAACCGACATAGTGAGACGCTTTGATACAGGGCTCGCCATTTTCAAAAGCCCTCGTTAGCCATCCACGTTGTAGATATGGACCCAAGTGGTCGGACAATCCAAACAGCACGCGGCTGGACTCACGGTCTGTAGGAGCCTCGTATTCAGTGAGCACTATCTCGGGCGGTAAGCTGTCAGAAGGCGTCTGCAATCCGTATCCTTTTTAGGGGGTGGTCAGGATATCATCCAGCGTTTCCGGGAATCTCTTGGTGAAATCAGGGCCCAAATTGAGTAGTTGAGCATATTCACGCAACAGAGGCCATACCTGGTGCTTCCATTTCATTTGAATCTCGTCTTCAGCCGCCACCGAGGACGAATGCGTAGGAATGAAATACGACTGACCGACACCGACCTCGGTGTCGGCGTCTCCTGAAGCAAGTTCGGAATTGATTCTCGTCATCAAATCGGCGTAACCGTTCACGGCTCTGCATCAATATAACAGAGAAGGGGCGGTTTCTTTTCGGAAGTGGGCATTGATGGCGTTGCAGAAGAACTGGAAGACGCGGCGGTTCTGTTGGCGGCAGGTC
>Ga0315282_10000420_pt1 | contig 83927 bp, 93 predicted proteins | sample YL17G07_20_MG_FD_203693 | JGI IMG/M metagenome (GOLD analysis project Ga0315282, IMG submission 203693) | Sediment microbial communities from Yellowstone Lake, YNP, Wyoming, USA - YL17G07_20 | ecosystem: Environmental > Aquatic > Freshwater > Lake > Sediment | place: USA: Wyoming | collected...
GCGTGGGACGAGGCCCAGCACCTGAAGGACGAATACATGTCCGTGGAGCACCTCCTGCTGGCCGCGCTGGAACCCTCGGTGGGCGATGTGAACAAGATTCTGGAGCGCGCCGGAATAACGAAGGAGAAACTATGGCAGGCGCTGGAAATGGTGCGGGGTGGCCAGCGCGTCACCGACCAGGCGCCCGAGGAAAAGTACCAGGCGCTGGAGAAATTCACCCGCGACCTGACCGAGGCGGCGCGCAAGGGGAAGCTCGACCCGGTCATAGGCCGGGAGGACGAGATACGCCGCGTCCAGACCGTCCTTTCCCGCAAGAACAAGAACAACCCGGTGCTCATCGGCGAACCGGGGGTCGGCAAGACCGCCGTGGTGGAAGGGCTGGCCCAGCGCATCGTCGCGGGCGACGTCCCGGAGGCCCTGCGGGGCAAGCGGATTCTCGCGCTCGACATGGGGCTCCTGGTGGCCGGCACCAAGTTCCGCGGCGAATTTGAGGAGCGGCTGAAGGCGGTCCTCCAGGAAATCAACCGGGCCGACGGGAAAATCATCCTTTTCATTGACGAGCTTCACACGGTGGTGGGGGCCGGCGGCGCCGAGGGCGCCATAGACGCCGCCAACTTGCTCAAGCCCGCGCTGGCCCGGGGCGAGCTCCGGTGCATCGGCGCGACGACGCTCGATGAATACCGCCAGCGGGTGGAAAAGGACGCGGCGCTGGAGCGGCGCTTCCAGCCCGTCATGGTGGAGCCGCCGACCGTGGAGGACACCATTTCCATCCTGCGGGGCCTGAAGGAACGCTACGAACTCCATCACGGCGTCCGCATCCGCGATAAGGCGCTGATAGCCGCGGCGAAGCTCTCCGACCGCTATATTTCGGGACGTTTCCTGCCTGACAAGGCCATCGACCTTATGGACGAGGCGGCGGCCAAGCTCCAGTTGTCCGCCGATAGCATGCCGGAGGATTTGGACAAGATGGAGCGGCGCGTCCAGCAGTTGAAGATAGAGCACGAGGCGCTAATGAAGGAGGAGGGTGCCACCGTCAAGGGGAGGTTGGACGAGGTGGACGCCGAACTGGCCAAGCTGGACAAGGAACGCGCGGAGATACGCGGCCGGTGGGACGTCGAGAAGGCGGCCGTGGACATCCTGCGCGGTGCGAAGAAGCGGCTCGAGGAGGCAAGGCTGGCCGGCGTGGCGGCGGAACGGCAGGGTAACCTCACCAAGGCGGCCGAGGTGAAATACGCGACAATCCCGGGCATTGAGAAAGAAATAGAAAAGGCGCAGGCGGCGCTGGCCTCCGTGAAGAACGGCTCCCGGCTCATCAAGGAGGAAGTGGACGAAGAGGACATTGCCGAGGTCGTTTCGCGCTGGACCCACATCCCGGTCGCCAAGATGCTCGAGGGCGAGGCGGCGAAACTGGCGCGCATGGAGGAGGAACTCCACAAACGGGTGGTCGGCCAGGAAAAGGCGCTCAAGGGCGTCGCCAACGCCATTCGCCGCTCCCGCGCCGGCCTGCAGGACGAGAAGCGGCCCATGGGCGCGTTCCTCTTCATCGGGCCAACCGGGGTCGGCAAGACCGAGCTGGCCCGGGCGCTCGCCGAGCACCTGTTCGGCGACGAGAAGAACATGATTCGGCTGGATATGTCGGAATACATGGAGCGGCACACCGTGTCACGGCTTATCGGCGCGCCCCCGGGTTATGTGGGCTTCGAGCAGGCCGGGGGACTCACCGAGCAAATCCGCCGCCATCCCTACGCCGTCGTCCTTTTCGACGAGGTCGAAAAGGCCCACCCGGAGGTCCTGAACGTTCTGCTTCAGGTTATGGATGACGGGCGGCTCACCGACGGCCACGGCCGGACCGTGGACTTCCGTAACACCATCCTCATCATGACCTCCAACCTCGGGGGCGAGCAGGCCAGCCGTCCCGCGCTGGGATACGAGACCAAGAAGGAGGAGGATGAGGCGCTAAAAATCGAGGAAGGGGACATCATGGCCGAGGTCAAGAAGTTCTTCCGGCCGGAATTCATCAATAGGCTGGACGACATCATCTTCTTCACCCCCCTGACGAAGGAGAACCTGCTCGCCATCGTGGACATCCAGGTCAGGGTCCTCAACGAAACGGCGGCGACGAAGGGGCTTTCCATCGACGTGACGAAGAAGGCCCGCGAGGCCATCGCCAAGGACGGCTACGACCGCACCTATGGCGCAAGACCCTTGAAGAGGAAGATTCAAGAAGTCATATCCAATCCCCTGGCGCTTGCCCTCCTGCAAAAGCAATTTGTCGAAGGGGATAAAGTGAAGGTGGATTACCGGGATGGCAAATATACCCTGGAGAAAGCGTAATCAGCTATCCGTGCCGCCAGTGTATAATTGTTTTGTCATGACAATGCAGCATTTGAACAAACGGCAAAACACCGAAATCGCCTCGCTTCTCATTGGGGCGGGGAAGGCAATTTTCATCGGGAGCATTGGCGCCCTGTTCTTTCCGCAGCTCGGTCAGGGGCGTCCGCTCCTTTATGGAATCCTTGGAGCGGTTCTGTCGGTTATTCTCATCACCATCGGTGTGGTCATGCTAAAAGATGACAACCGGGCTTCGGAAAATAGAGGGAGGAGGTAAGGAACATGGTGGGCATAGTGGCAATGGGATTGGTTGTTCTCGGGGTATTCATCATTGCGTACATAATCGACAAAATTATTCCGCTGAAAAAGCACGCGAAAGGGGCTCGATAACGCGTATCTTGAGCAAACACCATAACGACTCCGCTTCGCGTGAATACGACTTCAGTAATGGAGTCCGGGGCAAGTATGCCGCTCGGTACAAGCAGGGGACCAACATGGTCCGGCTTGATCCAGATGTCCAGCGGGTTTTCCCCTCCGGCCGCGCGGTTAATCAGGTCTTGCGAGCCGTATCAACTGTAATCAGAAATGCCGCCAAGGTTCGCGCCTAGCAATTCAGCGGCAGTCACCTCCCCCAAAACCTACGACCGCACCTACGGCGCCCGTCCGCTGAAGCGCAAAATCCAGGAGGTCATTTCTAATCCTCTTGCCCTTGCCCTCCTCAAGAAGGAGTTTGCCGAGGGTGACAAGGTTAAAGTTGACTATAAGGATGAGGAATATACATTGGAGAAGGCGGGGTAATATTTGTGTGTGATGTTTTAGTTTTGAGAAGAGTAATAGATTCCCCTGTTTATGAACGCTGAAACGAACAGCCCCCTACTGAATAAGTTATATCAAGCAGATAAATGGCTTCGCGATGAACTTCGGCTGGTTGGTCCAGACAGAATTAGAAAAGGCATAGACCTTGTTAAAGAAATTAAATCTGCGAGCCGCGCAGATGCACTTGCGCGTTATTTTGCTACACCAGATCGCGCTGAGAAAATCCTTACATATATTGAAATAGTTGAATTTGCTGAAGCCTTCGACTTTATCAGGAAATGCTACGGGATTTGGCGCCGGGTTGTCAGAAATAAAATGCAGAATATTGTTAACGGTCCCCAGCTAATCACTGAAGAATCTACGGATGACAATTCAAATGAAGCACGCAATAAAATGTTCGAATTCGTTCTCGGGGCACGCTTTGATATGGTGGGGCTTTCGGTCGAGTTATGCGAACCAGACCTTGAGATCTTGATTAATAGTCGCCGTTATTTAGTTGCATGCAAGCGTCCCTTTGGCGCTGAAACAGTGCAGCGTAATATTCAAGACGCTGAGAAACAAATAATAAGGAACATGGATAAACGAAGCGATAATCCGCTCGGAATAATTGCTATATCGGCAACTCGATCTATAAACCTTTTGGGGCTCGGCATACCAGTTAATCTTGATAGTGCTATGAAGGGGATGGCATCTCGACTTAATGGTTTGGCGCTTAGCCATGTCCCGGTGCTGAATAGCATACAGGATTCTCGTGTTGTGGCAGCTCTGTTTCATCTATCTGCTCCAGCAATATCCCAATTGGGAGGATTGTCTCCAGCTCAAATTATTGTAGAGCATGCAATACCGGGGAAAGAACACATTGATGGCGAGCTGTTGCGTTTAATGCAGGTAGCGAAATACTGACAAGTAATGATAGAGAGTTGTCGGAGTTTCATACATGAAACCCACCGTCGCATCCTGAATGTCTGCCCCTATAATCCAAACTTTCGTTTGATGAAGCGGGCGGCGGCGCGGGCGGAGAGGCGGGTGTTGTCTATCCGGAGGTAATTCTTCGCTTTCATGGCTCCGGGCTCCAGAAATACAGGGCGGCGGGGATCCGCCTTCCCGCCATCTTGTAGGCTACGGCATTCCAGATGCCGTCCTGGAGGACATATACATCCGGCTCCTTGAGCCCAAGCTTTTCGGCGCAGGCGATAGCCACGGCGTGAAGCTCGGGCAACTGCTCCGCAGATATGCGGACCGCATTCGTTTTTATCCAGGCGGCGGCAAAATATTCGGCGATTTTCATTGCAAGCCAACCGAAAAGCGCGATTCCCGCATAAACTGCCACCACCCCAATCAATCCGAACACCTTGCCGACTTTCATTCCGACAATCAGTTGAAATACCAGATATGCCCAGATTGGTGCCGAGAATATCCATAGCCAAACCAAGGCTTTTAACTCTTTCCGGTCCCTCAGCCGCTTCATTTCATTAGTCATCGTGCCCCTCCCCTTGTTCCGGTTTCCGGTCCCTTTTCCTGCCGTTTCTACCTTACCAGACAGAAGGGGTCATTTGGCGCCCAGCTTTTACGATTTTATAGCCCACAGTGCTGTTATCGCGCTCCTAATGCAGGGAATGTTGTTTGCCCATACGCTGGCAAGAAGTAAGTTCTCAGTATTCAGTTGTCAGTTATCAGCGAGAAAATGGATAAGGGGGACTCAAAACTGGGCGGATGCGGGTGGCCAATCAGGCACCGCTTTCCTGGCTGACCGCTGATAACTGACCGCCGGCCTATTTCTTCCCGGCCTTCTCCGGCGCGGGCGCCAGCTTTCCCTCGCCGACCCAGTGCGTGAGCAGGAGTCCGCCCACATCGTTGTATTCAAGCCGGTACGAAAGGGTGGCGCCGGGCTTCATCTCGCGGAGAGCGGACATGGGGAGCCGGGCTTCGATGGAGTATTTCCCCTTCCCGCCCGTCATGGACGTTTTCCAGCCCTCCCCGGGCGCCTTGCCCCGCCATGTTCCTGAGCAGGCCTGGTCCTTCCCCTTACCGCACCCGGTTGGGAATACATAGTAGGAAGGAATCTCCCATTCATCATCATCCTTGTTTTGCAGGACCAGGAGGTGCAGGAAATCCCCCTGCCAGACCTTGTCATCCGAAGAATAATCGAGGCTGTCGTCAGCTATGATGGCGCCCACGTAGAAATACTTCCCGTCCTGGGAAAGGTGGAAGGTTTGGTCAAACTTCCGGCCCTCCTTCAACGACGAGAGCAGGGTGGGCGTGACCCGGCAATTCGCCGGCCATTCGTCCAGCCGGCCGTCCACGGCGGGAACAAAATAGGGGATGTCTTTCGCGGTCGCGGCGGGGTACTCCGGCTTCTTCCATGAGCCGGACGTGGAATGGGCCGCCGCCACTTCCGCGTTCGTGCGGGCGCATTCCGCGACAAGCGTTTCATACGGCTTCTTCCCGTCGCTGGTGACGAGCCCAACGGTCCGGTCCGGGCTCGCCCACGGGCTCTGCCCTTCCTTCACCGCGTAGTCGGCCCACATGAACCAGTGCATTCCGACCATGAACGGGGCGCGCGCCATTCCCAGCACGTATTTGCGGTATCCGAGCGCGCGGTTCTCCTCCGAGTAAACCTCACAGAACAGCCCCGATGGCTTTCCCGGCCTGGGGTAGCCGGAGAAGGTGTATTCCGTCATCAGGACGGGCTTGCCGGTGTTCTCGTAAAGCTCGACCAGGAAATCCTCCATTTCCCCGTACCGGTTGTAGAGGTTGACCGTGTTGACGTCGAAGTACCTTGAAACCGCTATATACACTTCCTTCTCGGCCCACCCCGCCCACCGGACGCCCAGGATGAGCCGGCCGGGGTCGAGCTCGCGGACCAGCCCCGAGTAGCGGCGGTAATAGGTTTCCGCGACGTGGGTGCGGAACGCTGACATCAGTTTCCACAGCCTGTCCGGATAACTTTCAGGAAAGTCCTTTTCAGCCAGGTCGGCGAAGGAGGAATATTTCGTGCCCCAATCCTCGTTCAATTTGGCGATGTCGTTGTCGTAGAACTTTGCGGTGTAGGAGACCAGTTCCCGGCGTCCCGGCGAATCGGCCTTCTTCTTCAGGTATATGCGGTAGATTTCATACGTCTCCCAGCTCAGCTCGTTGTCGAGGCAGTATCCGATGAGCCGCTTCTTGTCGGGGAACGCCGCGACTTCCTTTGCTACATGGTTCCGGAAGGTTGGTTCCCAGAAATTATCGTCGAAAACGTCCGATTCATTGTGCCGGTACAGGGAATAAATCTGGTCGACGACATAGGCGTGCTTCCATATCGAGGGACTGCTCCAGGAGCCCGCCGTGTTGAAGCCCCACGAGGCCAGCCAGGAGGCGGTCTGCTTCTCAACCGCGGGGTCGAGCGGATTGGGCTCGGCGTGCCCGAAACATTGGGGGATGCAGTCCACCCCCAGCGAGAAGAATTTCTTCCCCTCCGCATCCTTGAACCACCAGACGCCTCCCTCCTTGGCCACGGTGATGGCGTCCCCCTTGGGCTTTCCGCCCATGGCGGACCCCAGTCCAGGCATGAAAAGCAGTATTCCGAGCAAAGCCGCTGTGATTCTCATGGATTCTCCCCGTTTGATTCCCATCCCCCGCATTGTCGCACAAGGACAGACAGGGGCGTATTCGCATGAAATCATGGCAAGGTATTTATGTCATATGATGGCGAACATGGAACCGGAACAGCCGCTATCTCCATACGCAGATTGGCGGAAGCATCTGGACCTCGCATCGGAATACTGGGGGCAGGCGGCCGGGGGTAAGAAGGAGCTGGCTCGGCTTGCGGAACGGGAGTTCGTAATTGCGCTGGAGATGGTTCCGCCATCCCTCGACGACCACATGGCCCTGCTGGATGTGGCAGCCCGGAACGGAAGGCTCAATGAAGTCAGGGGCCAATATTTTGTGCATGAGAGTGACTGGCCATTTGCTGCCGAGATGTTGGCGCGCATTTCCGCTATCGAAAAGGCGCAGGCGATTGCGCACGAGGTGCCAGCCAGCGTGCGAAACGGGGGAAACCTGCTTAAGTTCGGGGGGTTTATCTTCGGTGCCAGGGATATCCTGATGTGGGGGTCGAAGCGGGTTCTCGGGCCTCACGGGCCCCTCATCGTCGCGATAATCCTGATGGCGCTTATGCTGTACATGATCTGGCCGTTCGTGTATTCGATGTACCTGCTCTGGCGTGCGTATTGAGAAAGGGGAGGGTTAGAGCTCTTCATTTGTCATTTTCTAGCCGCATGTGCGGCGCCAATGTGATGAACCTATAATGCGGGGTATGAAATACATGAAAACGGGAAAGGTGGGGCGGGTTTCGGCAGTGGCAGTACTGGCTGTAGCGATAACCGGATGCGCCCTGCTCCAGCGCCCCTCCATGCGGGACATTTCCGACGAGATGGGGATGGACCTCCTGTCGAATGTCCTGACGGCGCTGGACGCCGATGACTTCGACTATTTCATGACCAGTTTCGATGTCGGCGCCCTGGCGGCAGCACACGCGCTGGCCCCGGTCAACACGGCAACCTTGCCCCGGGTCAAGGAGATTATCCGGGGGCATTTCACCAAGTTGAGGGACTTGAAGGGGGAAATAGGCACCTCGCTGTCCTTTTACGCTGCGGTGGGAAGCCGGGCGGGGCCAATCCAGTTGAGCATCGCCGGGGCGGTTTCTTCCACCCCCTTGGATGCCTGCCCGCCGGGCAGAACGCCGGTCGCGGTTTCCAAGAACCGGGGATTCTGGCTTATTCACATTGGCGGCAGCAGCCTGAAGGTCCGGCTGGTTCGCAACGGCCCCTGGAAAATCGAAGACATCGAGTGGAACCCGGTCGCGCGCTAGCGGGTTTGTTCGGTCTCTTCGTCAGGCATCGGTATCCAACATCATGGGCAGGCGGCAAACACCCCCGGACCAATGACGGAGCGGGATTTGAACGTTGAACGAGTGCCCGGAGTCGGAGGTGTCGTCCGCGGCACAGAAAAGCACCGCGGGTCGGCCATCCTTCATCCATAACTGGGGCCTTTCCAGGGCGGCAAGTTGCTGGCGTTCGCCGCCCTCCCAAATAATTTCGGTCCGCGAAACCAGCGGATGGCGGGCCGGCTTCCAGTCGAACCCGTCCGGAGACTCGAAGAGCGCGAGCGATTTTCCGGCGCCCGTAAAGTATCCGTTGAAATCCTTGACGATTGCCCAATACTGGCCGTCCTGGTGCCAAATGTAGGGGTCCTCCGCCGGAAAGTCGGCTCCTTCCTTGGTGAAAATCGGCCGAAGTTTTTTGGAATAGGGTCCATCCGGCCGGCTGGCTGTCGCCGCGAGATGCACCACCGGCCCCCCGAACGGGAGTTCCCCCTTCCTTGCAACGGCCTTGTAAACCATGAGGTATCCGCCCCCGGGCCGTGCGGTCACGGCGGGGTTGGCCACCGCGAGCGCATCCGGCGCGTCCGGGTCGGCTGAGACATCGATTAGCGGGGCGGCAGATCGCCTCCACGGACCGGAAGGGCTTTCCGACACCGCCACGCCGATTCGCTGGTTGTTGCGGTGAGACCAAAAGGTTCCGTCCCCCCGGTTTCCCGTATAGAAAAGGCAATACTTCCCTTCGAAAAAGTGGATGGTGGGGTTGTGCGTGCAGAGGCCGTCCCAAAACCCGTCTCCCTGCGGCGGAAGCGCCACGTCGGCGTGCCGGTACGGCCCAAGCGGCTGGTCGGCTACGGCGTGCGCCACCTCCGAGTGCGTCACCCAGGCCTGAAACCCCTCCTTCCTCGGCCAGCGGGAGTAGTAGAGATGGCACTTGCCCTGCCCGTCCTGCACCATGCTTCCGCACCAAATGTAGTGGTCCGGGTCAATCCACTTAGCCGTTTTGGGCGTGGGCATAATCAGGGAGGAAAAATCGAGGTCGCGGCCGGGATGCGGCGGTTCCTCAGCCAAGAAAGCACCGTCCCGGATTCCCGCCGTCCGCCATGGGCCCTAATTATCGCATTCCGGATATCCCGCACCAAATATTGTTTGCCCAAACGTTGGCAAGAAGTCAGCTTTCAGGTATCAGTGGCCAGCTGTCAGCCGGAAAATGAAGCCCTTCGACTAAGGCTCAGGGTTGAGGGGGGAGTCAAAACCGGGCGGAACGGATGATTTTCGGATGCAGGATGGCGTTCTGGCTTTCGAGGATTTTCTGAAGCAGGGGAACCGATAGCGCGCGGGGGGTGATCTTTCGCTTGGCGCACAAAGCGGCGGCGGTGCCGGCCGCCTGGCCGATGGCCATCATGGGGAGCATCGCCCGGTGTGATTCGTAAGAATAGGGGGAGGCCGTGATGGGGGGAATTTAGTGGGGTGGTCTTTACGGATGAAGAACGGCGTTTTGGCGTACGAGGGTTTTCTGTAACAGGAGAACTGATAGCACGCGGGGGGTGATCTTTCGCTTGGCGCACAAAGCGGCGGCGGTGCCGGCCGCCTGGCCGATGGCCATCATGGGGAGCATCGCCCGGTGTGATTCGTAGGCGCGCTGGTCGCTGGAAATACAGCGCCCCGCCACCAGCAAGCCATCGATTTTCTTCGGGAGCAGGCAACGGTAGGGGATGTCGTATCCCTCGTGCGTCAGGTAACGCCGGTAGCCGTAGTAGGCGATGATTGGGCAGGAACTCATGGCGATGGAGTCGTAGAACCGGCGGCCCGCGATGGCGTCCTCGCCGGTCAGTTTGTATTCCCCCTCGATGAACCGGGTCTGCCGGATTCCCATCATCGCGGGAGTTTCAGACACCTTCGCGCCTTTCAGGCTCCGTTGTGTCTTCTGTTTCTTGGCGAAGTCGGCGAAAACCTTCATCCGGGCCTCCACTTCCACCCGGCTCAGCGCGTTCGCGTCGGTCCCGTCGATGACGGGGCCGGACGGTCCCCAAACCACGACGTCCGAACCAAAATCCATGATTCCCTTGACGGGGGAGTGCCCGTGCTTCAGCTGGATGCGATACATGAGGGAGTTGCTGAGCGCGTGCTTCCGGGCATCCTTCGTGTGCCAATAAGGCGCACCGGCCCGGGCGGCCACATCGCCGTCCCCGGTTGCGTCCACCACTGCGCGCGCCCGGATGGCCCGGCGGCCTGATTTGTCCTCGATTACAACGCCGCGAACGCGCTTGCCGTCCATTAGCGGGAGGGAAAACCAGGTGTGAAGCATCACGTCCACTCCCGAGTCCACGCACATCTTGAGCGCGAGGAACTTCGTTTTCTCCGTATCGACGCAATAGCTGTAGGACATTTTGCCGGCCGTCCCCGGGTATTCCTTCTGCGCATAGGGGCTTTTCCCCAGGCCCCCCATTTTCTTGAGCCGCAGGACGAGTTCCTCGGCTATGCCGCGGACCGTCTGGGTGGCATCGGGCTCGACCTGGTTGCGGAACCCGTTGAGGTTGGCCATCAGTCCGGCGGTCGCCATCCCGCCGAGAAATCCGAATCGCTCGACCAAAACGGTTTTCGCCCCGTTCCGGGCGGAGGCGACGGCGGCCGCGAACCCGGCCGGCCCTCCGCCCGCCACGACAACATCAGCCTCGCGGGCGACGGGAATGTTGCGTGCGGATTCGTGTTGCGACTTCATTTTTCCCTGCGGCCGTTATCATACACCCCGTTTGTATTTGTGCTCTGGCGAGAGATGCTTGGCGCATTCGCTTTTGGGCCGATGGGTTGATAATCTACCCGCATGGAGACGACCCTCCGGTTTCGCCATGTCCCGCTTGCCGGAGCCGCCGTTCTTGGCGCCCTTTTCGTGTTCTCCGCCGGGGCCGTATGGGCCGGGGATTCCGGAACCCTGGCTGACCAATCCAACATAAACAGCCTGCCGAGCCATCCGGACCTGCCCGACCCGCTGGTTTTCTCCGACGGCCGACCGGTAAAGGACGCTTCGGCGTGGGCGGTCCGCCGGAAGGAAATCCTCGGTCTGTTTCACCAGTGGGTGGTCGGCGCCGTCCCTCCTCCGCCCGGCAATGTAACCGCCGAAATTACCTCGGACAAGTTGGAAGGGAACGTGCGGACCCGCAAGGTGCGGCTATCCTTCGGCCCGGGCAAGGCGGCCACCCTCCGGGTGGAGCTTATTACACCGGTTATCAAATGGCCGCATCCGGTTTTCCTTACCCAATGGAACCACCGGGCCTGGGGGCTGGTGGCCGTTACCCGCGGATACGCCGCGGCGATATACGCAGGCTCGGACGGTAACGATGACACGGAGGCCTGGAAGAAGATATGGCCGAACGCGGACTGGAGTACGCTGGTCCGCCGCGCCTGGGGGGCGGCCCGGGTGGTGGACTGGCTGGCGACCCTCCGGGACATAGACGCCAAGTGCATCGGCATCACCGGCCATTCCCGGAACGGCAAGCAGTCACTTTATGCGGCCGCCCTCGATGAGCGCATCGCGGCGGTGGCGGTTTCCAGCGCGGGTCAGGGTGGCTCGTCCACTTTCCGGGAGTTCCACGAGGGCGTTTTCGGCGAAGGCATCGAGACCATCACGGCCAATTTCCCTGACTGGTTCCATCCGCGCCTGCGCTCCTTCGCGGGAAGAGAGGACCGGCTTCCCGTGGATATCAACGATATCGTCGCGTGCGTCGCTCCCCGCCCCTGCCTGCTCTCGGTCGCGCTGAACGACCCCGGCGACGCGGTCCCGGCCGTCCAGCATTCCTACCTGTCGGCCCGCGGGGTATACGAACTGCTGGGGGCGCCCGACCGGTTGCGCGTCCTGTGGCGTCCGGGGGCTCACGAAACCCGCGCGCGTGAAATCGAGCGTTATGTGGACTGGTTCGATGCGGCGTTCGGACGCGGGAAGGTGGAATTCCCCGAGGTTCTTCCGTGGCCGGAACAGCCGGGGAAGGCCGCCCCCGGTTCCAGCCCGCTGGGCGAGGAGCCGCCACGCGCCGCCAATCCGGGCGGCGGCTACGGCAGTGAGGCTTCGTGGCAGGCCACCCTCCTCGGCCGGAATGACCCGGTGCTGGAAACCGACGCGCCAAAGAGGAAAATCGTCTTCGGCGAATACGTGTCGGGCGACCTATATCTGCCGCCGGGGAACCCCGATGGGGAGAAGCTTCCGCTCGTCATCTACCTTCCGCCTCCCTGCTACGCGATGGGTTATATCGGTGGATACGCCGAGGTGTATCCGCCGGAGGATTTCCTCAAGCGGGGGTTCGCCGTCTTTTCGTTCGACCCCATCGCCACCGGGGGGCGCATAGAGGAGGGCACCGCGTTCTTCCGGCGCTACCCGCGCTGGACGCTTCTGGGAAAGGAGGTCCGGGACGTCCGCGATGCACTGGACGCGCTGTCCAGGCGGGGCGAGGTGGACCCGAAGCGGATATTCGTGGCCGGATACGGCGAGGGCGGGACTGTGGCGCTTCACGCGATGGCCCTTGATACCCGGATTGCCGGGGGCATGGCGGTTTGCGGTTCCCCAGATTCCGCCCTGCTGGCGCGCCTGGCTCCCCGACCGCTCCTGCTCGTATCCCATGCGCGGGACAGGTTTGTTCCCCTGGCCGGAGTGGAGGCCGCGGTGGAGAAGGCGCGGTCCGGATGGGCGAAGGACGGGTTTTCGGACCGCCTGGTCCTGCTGGAGCGCGACGATTTCCGCCGGTTCACCCCCGAACTCCAGCGCACGGTTCTGCCGGCGTTCGCGCGCGTGCTGGCGCAGGCGGGGTATTCGGTGGCCGCGCCGTCCCCGGTCCCGGCCGTGAAGGTGGCTCCGGAGTCGACGCTGGAAAGCTGGGAGGTTCCCGCCATGAAGTGGGCCGCTTGGGACCAGACGGTGCGCATCGCGCCGGAGAGGGAACGGGCAACCGCCGGCCATGCCGCGCTCAGGCTTTATTTCGACTTCGGCAAATATGGCTGGCCCGACCTCTATGGCACCACTGTTCCCGCCATGGATTTGAGCGGGGCGGGACGCCTGCTGGTTGACGTGGACGTCCCGCCGGCGCTCGGCGGGGAGCTTTCGCTGATAGTGGGGCTTACGTCCGAAGGAGGCGAGCGCAAGGAGCCGCCGCCAATCCCGCTCAAGCCCGGCTGGAACACCGTTTCCATCGACCTGGGGGCGTCATCCTGGCTGGATTCGGCCACGCGCGCACACACCGACAAAATCGACATGATTCTCCAGTCCTCTTCCTCTGTCCTTTCCGGCTCGGTCCTGTTCGACAACCTGCGAACTTCACGCTAGGCGGAGTAGCTGTTAGCTATTAGCAATAAGCTGTAAGCTTTCGGAATTGAGGGGAACAGGAGAGGGTATCCCTTCCCTCTCTGAGCTAAAAGCTGACTGCTAACGGCTAATGGCTATCCCCAGATGCTAGAATGCGGTCACGATGACCGCCAATTCCAGCTTCGCCCCGGAGACCGCCCATGACGCCTACCTGGCAACACTGAAACAGCCGCTGGCCTTCAATCCCTCGCGCAATTACGGCGAATGGCGCAAGGAGGTGCGCGCGGCGCTGGTCCGCATCATCGGGGCGAATCCGGAACGCGTCGACCCGGCCATGCGCATCGAAAAGGAGGAGTCCCGGGACGGCTTCCTCGACCGGCGGTTCGTCTTTTCGTCCGAGGCGGGCGCGGACGTCCCCTGCCACCTGCTTGTCCCGGCGGGCAAGAAGGGGCCATTCCCCGTGATGGTCTGCCTTCAGGGGCACACCACGGGCATGCACCTGTCGGTGGGCATAGTGAAATACGCGCGCGACGAGGTCAGCATTGAAGGCGGCCGGGACTTCGGCATACAGGCCGTGAAGCGCGGCTATGCTGCGCTCATCATCGAGCAGAGGTGCTTTGGGGAGAGGGTGGACATGCGCAACGGTCCCCACCAGGATCCAGCCTGCACGCAGGCCTCCATGGCGTCCTTCCTGCTGGGCCGGACGATGGTAGGCGAGCGGATTTGGGACGTTTCCCGGGCGCTCGACCTCCTGCCGCGGTTTCCCGAAACTGACCCGTCGCGGGTTGGCATCATGGGAAACTCTGGCGGGGGAACCATCACCTTCTATGCCGCCTGCGTCGAAGAACGCATCAAGGCGGCGATGCCTTCCTGCTCGTGGTGCCCGTATGCCGACTCGATATTGCGTATTGACCACTGCCCGGACAATTTCCTGCCGGGCGCGCTGTCGCTTTTCGATATACCCGATTTGTCCTGCCTGGTGGCGCCCCGGCCGATGCTCATCGTGGCGGGTGCGAAAGACGACATTTTCCTCATTGATGGCGTTCGGCGCGGATTTGAAAAGGCCAAGGCCATTTACGCCGCCGCCGGCGCCCCCGGTAAGGTCGATTTGGTGGTTGGAGGCGAGGGCCACCGCTTTTACCCCGCCGAATCCTGGCCGGTTTTTGACAAGCTGGCGGGGCTTATCCAGCTGTAGTGAAAGCGGCCATGGGCGGCGGCGGACGTTCCCGGCTTCAGCGCCAGCTCGGATTCATAAGGAAAATCGACCGGCTGAAATCGGTCATACGGAAGACCCGCTTGATGGACGATTCCCGTTACGAGAATTCCGCCGAGCACTCATGGCATCTCGCGGTGATGGTCCTTCTCCTTCACGGATACTCCCGGCAGCGGGTGAATGTTCCCAGGTGCCTCAAAATGGCGCTCGTGCACGACATTCCCGAGGTAATCGCAGGGGACGCCTTCATCTACAGCGCCCGGGCCCAGCGGGGATACGCCGGGCGCGAGCGAGCCGCGGCCCGGAAACTATTCGGGCTCTTGCCGCGGGGGCAGGCCGCCGAGCTTCTCGCCGCCTGGAAGGAAGTTGAGTTCGGCGATTCGCCGGAGGCCCGGTTTGTCCGGGCGCTGGACCGGTTGGAGCCGCTGATGTGCAACTACGCGACGCGCGGGCGCGCCTGGAAAAAGCACGGCGTCCGGGAGGCGCAGGTGCGCGGCCTGAACATGGCCCGCATGAAAGCGGTCCCCGAAATCGGGAGGTTTGTGGACAAGCTGATTTCCAGCGCGGTCAGAAAGGGAATGATGAGGCGCTAGGGCTCTACATGGTATTGCCAGGCGCTTCCGTTTTTTTGGCGTGTCCGCTGTGCGGCGGCGGGTTCCGGGCGTTATCCGCCGGGGTCAAATGCCCGCGCGGGCACAACTTCGATTTCAGCAGGAGCGGCTACCTGAACCTCCTTCCCGTCAACCGCAAGCACTCACGCGAGCCCGGCGACAGCAAAGAAATGGTGGCGGCCCGCCGTTCCTTCCTGGAGGCGGGATATTATTCCCGCGTGTCGGACGCAGTCAACGCGGCGGTTGCCGCGGCGCTGGCCGGGATGCCTTCGGGGCGGGAAGCCGTGGTGCTGGATGTGGGTTGCGGGGAAGGTTATTATCTGGCCCGGCTGTCCGACTTCCTGGGCGCCGGAGTATTCCTGGGCCTGGACATATCGAAACCGGCGATTAGTGAGGCAGCCCGGAACCACCGCCGCGGGAACATACTATGGGCGGTGGCCGGCGCGAAAAAGCTGCCGGTTGGTGATGGCAAGGCGGCCGTGATTGTTTCCGTGTTCTCCCCCAGGGACTTCGGGGAATTCCACCGGGTGCTGGCCAGGGGCGGAAGCCTGGTGACCGTGACCCCGGCCGAGAACCACCTCATTTCGCTCCGGCGCCTGCTCTACGACGATGTGTTCCCGATGGCGGCGGACGAAAAGGACCGGGGGGAATTTTCAAGGTATTTCATTAAGGCCGATTCCATCTGTCTGGATTATGAAACCAATGTTGGGGGAAAAGAGGCGGTCCGAAACCTCATTGGCATGACGCCGTATTCCTGGAAGACGCCGAGGGAAAAGCTGGCCGCCGCCCGCGAACTGCACAGCCTGTCAGTTGAGGTGGCGGTTAACGTTACGGTCCTGTCCCGGCGGGATTGAACCTGCGTTGGGCGGCCCACCACTTGAACGCACCATCCGTATGGAGGAGTATGTGGGGGCATGACTGAGCTGGAGCTCTGCTCCCGGGCGGCCGACGCGGCGAAACGCCGGGGGGCTTCGTATGCCGACGCCCGGATTGTCCGCTCGCGGACCCAGGGGGTGTTCACCGAGGACCTTCGTGTCGCCGGCATCAACGACAACGACTCGGCCGGGCTCGGCGTCCGGGTCATCGCGGGGGGCGCCTGGGGTTTCGCGGCAAGTCCCCGGCTGGACCGGCGCGGCGCGGAGGAGACTGCGCGCCGGGCGGTGGAGGTGGCGAAAGCCGGCTCGCTCGCCCGCCCCGCTCGGGGCATCCGGTGGGCCAAGGAGCCCCCGCATCGCGGCACCTTCCGGACCCCCATGGCCCGCGACCCGTTCACGGTTCCCGTCGCGGAGAAGGCCGGCATCCTGCTGGCCGCCGCGCGTGAGGCGCTGAAGGTTCGCGGCGTGAAGAAGTGCAACGGGTGGATATATATCTTCCGGGAACGGAAGTACTTCACCAGCACCGAGGGCACGGCCACGGAGAGCGACGTGGTCATGGTCATGGCCCAATACGCGGTGACGGCCGTGGACAAGACCACCGCCAAGGAGCGCAGTTTCGAAGCCTATCCCTGCCACGCCGGCTGGGAGCACATCCAGGAAACCCCGCTGGTGGGCGAGGCGCGCCGGGTGGGCGAGGAGGCCGTGGCGAAACTCAAGGGGAAGACCTGCCCGACCGGCCGGAAGGACCTGATTCTCCTGCCGTCCCACCTCGCGCTCACCATGCACGAGTCCATCGGGCACGCCACCGAGCTGGACCGGGTGCTCGGAATGGAGGAGAGCATGGCGGGCTCCAGCTTCGCGACGGTGGACAAGCTCGGGAAGCTCCGCTACGGCTCGCCCATCATGAACATCGTATGCGATAACACGATGCCGCACGGGCTGGCCACCCATGGCTGGGACGATGACGGGGTGGAGGGGCAGAAGTGGCACGTCATCCGCAATGGAATCCTGGTGGACTACCAGACCAGCCGCGAGGTCTGCCACGCCATCGCCGCGCCGCGTTCCCGCGGCTCCTGCCGGGCCGATTCGTGGGGAGCGATACCGATAATCCGTCAGTCGAACATCGGGCTGGAGCCGGGTGGTGAACCTTTGACGCTGGAAGAGCTCATCGCCGATACGAAGGATGGAATCCTCATCGACGGCATGGGCTCTTTCTCGATAGACCAGAAGCGGCAGAACTTCCAGTTTGGCGGCGACTGCTTCTGGGAGATCAAGAATGGGCGAAAGCGTGCGATGCTTTCCGACCTCACCTACCAGGCGATAACCACGGAATTCTGGGGGGCGCTGGACGCGGTGTGCGACCGGCGGTTCTGGGTCCCGTTCGGGGTCACGAACTGCGGAAAGGGTGACCCGATGCAGACGGCCCGGATGACCCACGGGTCCGCCCCCGCGCGCTTCCGGAAAATCCGTGTCCGGCCGGGGGTGAAATGAACGAAGCGCGGGCTTACGAAACCATCAGCCGGGTCCTGCGGCTCTCGCGCGCACCCAGCACCTACGTAGGCATGGGCGCGGACCAGGGCTCCGCGACCCGGCTGGCCGACAATGTGATTACCCAGAACGTCAGGTCGGAAGGCGCGTGGCTGTCAGTGGAGTGCGCGTGGGGTAGGAAGCACGGCTCAGCCAGCACGAACGACCTGTCTGACGGCTCCCTTAAGGATGTGGTCCGGCGCGCCGAGGAGATAGCGAAGGCGTCGCCGCCCGACCCCGAATTCATGCCCCTCATCGGGCGGGACGAGGCGAAAAAATACCTCGAAACCAGGAGATGGTTCCCGCGGACCCTCGAACTCACGCCACTGGACAAGGCCCGGCATCTGGTCGCCGCGGTCAGGAAGGTGAAGTCGCGCGGCCTCCGGGTTTCGGGGGCCTACAGCACCAGCGGCTGGATATACGCCATCGGGAACTCGGCCGGACTCCGCGGTTTTACCCGTTCCACGAGCGCGGAAATCCACCTGACCGCGCTTGGAAAGGCGGGTTCGGGCTGGGCGCAGGAGCTGGCGGAAGACGCAGGGGAGATGGATCCGGTGCGGGTGGCCGCCGAGGCCGCGGATATCGGAGCGCGTGCGCAGAAACCTTCCGACCTGCCGGCGGGTAAATACACGGTCATCATGCGCCCGGCGGCGACGGCCGAACTCCTGAGCTTCCTTATCTATGGACTCGACGCCAAAGCCACGGACGAGGGGCACACCTTCATGCGGGGGAAGCTGGGAAAGAAGGTGTTCGGCGGTAATTTCACATTGCGCTCCGACCCGGCCGACCCCCGCTGTCCCGGCGGACCGTTCCATGGTGACGGCATGGCCACCCGGGCCATCGACTGGATAAGGAACGGCACGGTGGAGAACCTGGCTTATTCCCGGTATTGGGCGAAAAAGAAAAATAAAAAGCCTACCTGGGGGCCGGAAAACGTGATAGTCGATGGCGAAGGAAAGGCCGTCGATGAAATGATTGCCTCGACGGAGCGCGGCCTGCTCATTACAAGGTTCTGGTATATCCGCACCGTGGACCCCATGGTTCCCTCCGTCACCGGGATGACCAGGGACGGGCTTTTCCTCATCGAGAACGGCCGCATCAAGCGGCCGGTCAAGAACATGCGCTTCAACGAGAACCTGGTGGACATGCTGAACCGGGTCGAGGCCACCGGGGAGCCCCAAAAAGCGGGGGAGTGGTCGGGGTTCCTTGTCCCAGCTCTCCAGGTCCGCGATTTTAATTTCACCAGCACCACTAAGTTCTAGCGCCGATACGTTATTACGCGAAACTAGAGATGAGCGCATCGCGGTGGCCTTGCTTGCTACCCCTCTCCCCGAAGGGGAGAGGGGCCGGACCGAAACCATAACCCGAGGGGTGAGGGTAGAAAAGAAACCGGGAAAAATCTTTTCCCATCCGCTCTGGTTCCCTCACCCTCTTTTCCCATGACTCCCTCTCCCGCTTCGCGGTAGAGGGAGGTTTTGGGTCACGGATAGCCGAAAAATATTTTGACCATACGCTGGCAAAGCCTCTAATTACCCCGCTGTTGCTGACGATTTACCTGCTAGCCTTTGGACAGGAGAAGAGAAGATGCGCGAGAGCCATTCTCTGATGGGGTCCGAAGCTGACATTCCGGGGGCGGTGTTGGCGGTTCGCGGGGTGGGGGATGAGGGCGGACACGCCGGGCCTTTTGGCATAGTGAACAGCACATCCACAGCATATCCACAGGGAATCCACAAGAATTGGGAGTATTTGACCCCCGCCGGTTGGGGGCTAGGACCGAATTTGCCTTCAATAATTGAATCGCGCGAGTGCATCATGCTACGATGGCGCGCGATGAAAAAATACCCCTACAAGTCGGTCATTGCTCTGGACATGGGCATAATGGCGGCGGATGCGGATGTCCTTGCTGGGAAGGTTCGCCAAATCGTGGAAGCGGCGGGCGGCACGGTAGCCAACGTCGACAAAATCGGGTCGCACCGGCTCGCGTTCCGGGTCAAGGGTCGCAACGATGCGAACCACATGATCGTCAATTTCGATTCGCCGGCCAAGGCCGTGGCCGAAGCGGAGGCCTGGTTGCGGCTCCAGCCGGGCGTCCTGCGGGTCATGACCACGAGGCGGACCGTGCTCGAGACCATGGCCGTCCAACAGCCGCCGGCCGACGCCGGCCCGGCTTCCTGAGCGGAGGACCGCCGTGGCCAGCCTGAACCGCATCCTACTCATCGGGAACCTGACCCGCACGCCGGAGTTGCGCTACACGTCGAGCGGCAAGGCCGTTTCGACCCTCCGGCTCGCCGTGACGAACCAATACAAGACCCAGTCGGGTGAAGCGAAGAAGGACACGCTTTTCATCGATGTGGTGGTGTGGGAACGGGTGGCGGAGAACTGCTGCCGGTACCTTCAGAAGGGCGGGTCGGTGTTCGTGGAAGGGCGCCTCCGCATCCGTGAATACACCCCGCGGAATGAGGAGGCGGCAGGTACCAAGCGGCTGGTGACCGAGGTTACGGCCATCAACGTGCAGTTCCTGACGTGGGCCCCGCGCGAGGGGTCCGGCGACGGCGGCGCGGCGGAATCCGCCGGCCCGATGCCGGAACCCGCCCCGGCCGAATCGGCTGCGGCGGTTGAGGAACCTTATCCTGGATTTGACGAGGAGGGACAATAGAGTGGCTGATGGCGAAGACCGTCCAAGGCGTTCCGACGACGACAGGAGGTCCGGCCCGGGAGGTCGCCGCGAACGGCGCCCGCCCCGGCGCAAGGTCTGCCGTTTTTGCCAGGGGAAGATAAAGACCATCGACCTTTGGGACGTGAGCCTGCTCAGGGGATTCCAGAGCGAGCGCGGGCGCATTCTCTCTCGCCGGGTCACGGGCAACTGTGCGAAGCACCAGCGGCAGGTAACCCGGGGAATCCGGCGCCTCCGGCATGCGGCGCTCCTGCCCTACGCGAACATATAAATAATTCCGCCGTGCGGCCTTCACGGCCGTGCGGCGGGGATGGCTTCATAATTCATGGTCAGGAGGTGCGGGGGGTATGAAGGTCCTTTTGTTGAGGAACGTCAGGGACGTCGGAACGGGTGGGGAGATTGTCGACGTCAGTGAGGGGTACGCGCGCAATTTTCTTCTGGCCCGGGGTTTGGCCCGGCTGGCCACGGAAGGGACGAGGGAGTTTGCCGAGCGCCTGAAGAAGCAGGAAGAACAGCGCCATGCCAAGGAAGACCAGGCGTTGAAGGAACTGGCCGAAAGGCTGTCCACTGCGTCCTGTACCATCGCGCGGCGCGCGGCGGAGGACGGGAAACTGTTCGGTTCGGTGGGGCCTTCCGACGTCGCGGAGGCGCTGGCCAAGCAGGGATTCGAAATTGACCGCAAGGCCGTCCAGCTTCCGGAGCACATCAAGACCAGCGGCGTATATTCCGTGAAGGTCCGCCTGGGCGGGACGCACGAAGCCGTGGTTCGCGTCTGGGTCGTCCGCGAGGAGGGAAAGTGAGGGGGGAGACTTCGCCATGGGCCTGATCGGGACGAGGCCGGCGGTGGAGAAGGTTCCGCCCAGCAACCTGGAGGCGGAGCGCGCGACGCTGGGGGCGATGCTTCTCGGCACCGATGCCTCCCGTGACGCCATCGGCAAGGCCGCCACCATCGTCCGTCCGCCGGATTTCTACCGTATCGGGCACCAGCGCATCGCCCACGCGATTTTCATGCTGTTCGAGCAGGGGGAGAAGGTCGACCTGCTCACCACGGCCGAATACCTGAAGAAGAGCGGGGAGCTCGAGTCGGCGGGCGGACCGGCCTATATCGGCGGCCTGGTGGACGAACTGCCCATCGTCGCCAACATCGAGGAATACGCCCGGATAATAAGGGAGAAGGCCACGATGCGCCGGCTGATGGAAATTGGAAGCGCGCTGTTCGGGACCGCGTCGGAGGACGCCGTCCCGGTGGCTGAGCTCCTCAACGACGCGTCACAGTCACTTTTCAACCTGACCTCGGAGATGCTTCGCGGCGGGATGCAGCAGGCCAAGGACCTCCTGCTTCCGGAAATCGAACGCATCGAGATGCTCGCCGCCCGGGGCTCGACTGACGCGGTGACGGGGCTTCCGACGGGCTTCCGCCTCCTTGACGAGATGACCGCGGGCCTCCAAAAGGAGGAGTTCATCGTCGTCGCGGCGCGGCCGGGACAGGGCAAGAGCAGTTTTATCCTGAACGTGGTCGAAAACGTCTGCCTGACCCGCCACATCCCGGTGCTGATATTCAGCCTGGAGATGAGCGCCTCGTCGCTGGTGCGCCGCCTCATCTGCTCGCACGCGCGCGTGGACTCGCAGAGGGTCCGCCGGGGACACCTCTTTCCGGAGGACAAGGGAAACCTGATGCAGGCCCTCCACGTCCTCGACACCATGAACATCTGGATAGACGACTCCCCGCACCTTTCTCCGATCGAAATACGCGCCAAGGCCCGCCGGCTCCTCGCGGAGAGCGGGCAGAGCGACGGCCTCATTCTCGTGGACTACCTCCAGATGATGGACACCGGCCACGAGCGCGGGATGATCCGCATGGAGAACCGTCAGCAGGAAATCGCCTACATTTCGCGCTCCCTCAAGGCCGTGGCCAAGGACCTGAAGGTTCCGGTCGTCGTGGCCTCCCAGCTGTCGCGGGCCCCGGAGCGCCGCGAAGGCCGGCATTCGCGCCCGCGCCTTTCGGACCTCCGGGAGTCGGGCGCCATCGAGCAGGACGCCGACGTGGTCCTGTTCCTCTATCGCGAGGAGCAGAGGAGGGAGGAACAGCCGCAGGCGGACGTGCGCCAGGGCTGGGTAACCCAGCTGGCCGTGGCCAAGCAGAGGAACGGTCCCACGGGAAGGTTTCCGCTCTTTTTCAACCGGGCCTACACCAGGTTCGACTCGTTCGAGTCCAGTGAAATCACGCCAGAGGAAGAGTAGGCCGCTTCACCCCGGCGCGTGGGTGGAGGTGGACCTCGGGGCCATACGGGCCAACGCGGCGGCGGTCCGCCGCTTCTCCGGGGGGCGCCCGCTCCTCGCGGTGGTGAAATCCGACGCCTACGGGCACGGGCTGGCCGAGGTTGCGCGCGCGCTGGCCCCGGAGTCCGCTATGCTGGCGGTCTTTTCCGCGGAGGAGGGGAGGTTCCTGCGCGAGCGGGGCAGCATGATGCCGGTGTTTGTGCTGGGACCGTCCGGAAGGGAGGGGATGTGCGCGGCTTCCCGGTGGGACCTGATTCCTTCCGTCACGGGGTTGGAGGAGCTCGCCATCGCCCCGCGCAAGCCGGGCGGCTTCCTCGCCACCCACCTGAAGTTCGATACGGGGATGGGGCGCCTGGGCATTCCTTGGGGACAGGCGCACGCGACCGCCGCGGCGCTCCGCCGGTCCGGAATCCGCTTCCTCGCGGGAACCTGGACACACCTCTCGACGCCCTCCGACCGGCCCTTCACTGCGGCCCAGCTGGACCGGTTCGACGCCTGCCTTGACGCGCTGAGGGAGGCGGGCGTGCATCCCGGGCTCGTCCACGCGGCGAACTCCTGGGGTATCCTCGCCTCGCCTCGCGCCTGCCGCTACGGCGCGGTGCGGCCCGGCATCCTCCTGTATGGTTGCTCGCCGGGCCCGCGGATTCCCTTTGCCCTGCGGCCCGCGATGTCCTTCAAGACCCGCGTGGCCGCCGTGCGTGAGGCGGAACAGGGCTCGCCGGTAAGTTATGGTCACACCTGGAGGGTGCGGCGGAAATCCCGGCTGGCCGTCCTCCCCGCCGGGTATTCGCGCGGAATCAACCGCCTCCTCTCGAATCGCGGCGAGGTGCTGGTGCGGGGGAAAAGGGCCCAAGTGCGCGGCCGGGTGACCATGGACTTGACCGTGGTGGACGTGACGCGGAATCCCCGCGCCCGGCCCGGCGACGAGGCGGTGGTTTTCGGCGCCCAGGGACGGAACCGGGTGTCGGCGGAGGAGGTGGCGGAACACGCCCGCACCATCGCCTACGAGGTTTTGTGCGTGGCCGGGGGGCTGAACCCGCGCGTTTACCGGGGCGGGGCGGGCGCATGAACCCGCTGACATATCCGGAAAGGCTGTGGCACCTCGTCATGTCCTCCCTGGAGGAGTTCGGCCGGTTCTCGATGTTCATGGTGCAGGTGTTCCGATGGGCCGGCATCACGCTCCGGAACTGGGCGGCCTGCGCCGTGGCGGCGGTCACGCACCGGCCGGGGCCGCGTCCGCTCGAGGTTAGGGAAACCTTCGAGCAGATGGTCCTGGCGGGGGTGACCTCTATCCCGGTCTCGCTGGTCACGGCAATGTTCACCGGGATGGTTATGGCGCTCCAGATGGGCCTCACGCTGGAGCGGAAGATGTCCGGCATCTCGCAGTATCTCGGCGGGATGGTGTCGGTGACCATGCTTCGGGAACTCGGGCCGGTGCTCACCGGCCTCATCGTGACGGGCCGGGTGGGTTCGGCCATCGCGGCGGAGATAGGGACGATGAAGGTGACCGAGCAGGTGGACGCCCTGGAGACGCTCGCGACCAACCCGGTCAAGTATCTCGTGGTCCCGCGCGCCGTTGCCCTCGTGTGCATGATGCCGGTCCTGACGATGTTTGCCGACGCCATTGGGGTTCTCGGCGGCTGCCTCGTGGCGCGCTTCCGGTTCGAGCAGAGCATCACGATGTATATGGGCAACGCCCTGCAGTTGGTGGTGCTCAGCGACCTCTTCAGCGGGCTCACCAAATCGCTGTTCTTCGGCCTGATTATCGCGACGGTCTCGTGCTACAAGGGCTTCGGCACTTCCGGCGGCGCTGAGGGCGTTGGCCGGGCCACCACGAGTGCGGTGGTCATTTCCTCCATGGGCATCCTGGTGTCGGACTACTTCCTTACCGGCATCATGAGCGTCTTTTAATGGCTCCCGCGAACGGCCCCCTCATCAGCTTCCGGGATGTTTGGAAGAAATTCGGCTCCCAGCCGGTGCTGGTGGGGGCGACGCTGGACGTCTTCCCCGACGAGGCCCTGGTCATCATTGGCCGCTCCGGGTGCGGCAAGAGCGTCCTGCTGAAGCACGTAATCGGGCTCCTCAAGCCCGACGCGGGAAGCATCCTCGTGGATGGACGCGAGATAACGACCATGGAAGACGACGAGATACTGGAAGTGCGCCGGATGTTCGGGATGGTTTTCCAGGGGGCCGCGCTGTTCGATTCCATGACCGTCGCGGAGAACGTGGGCTTCGCGCTGTCCCGCTACGGAAACCTTTCGCCGGCGGAAGTGGGGGCCGCGGTCGAGGAGAAACTGCGGGCCGTGGGCCTCTCCGGGGTGGGGGAGAAGCGGCCCGCCGAGCTGTCCGGGGGTATGCGCAAGCGGGTGGGCCTGGCCCGCGCGCTGATGCTCGACCCCAAGGTGGTCCTCTACGACGAGCCCACCACGGGGCTCGACCCCATAATGGCTGACGCCATAAACGACCTAATTATCGAGACGGGAAAGCGCCTAGGCGTCGTTTCGGTGGTGGTAACTCACGACATGGTCAGTGCGTATAAGATAGGAACAAGGATTGCAATGCTTCACGAAGGGAAGGTGAGACAAGTGGGAACGCCCGATGAGATAAGGAATAGTCCGGATGAGGTGGTACAGCAATTCATAACCGGCCGCGCGCAGGGGCCGATAAACGTCCTGGGGATGCCATGACGCCGGAACGCAAGGTCGGCATCGTCGTCTCCCTGGCCATCCTGGTGGCGCTGGCGTCGGTCTTTCTCATTGGGAAGGTCCGGCTCGGCGTCTCGGGATACTCGATTAAGGTCCAGTATAAGTTCCTCAACGACCTCAAGGTGGACGCGCCGGTCAAGTATGCCGCGGGGTTGATTGTTGGGCACGTCCAGCAGATATACATGGATGGCGACCTGGTCACCGCCGTCCTGTGGATTGACCGGCGGTACAAGATTCGGAATGACTGCCAGTTCTGGATATTCACCACGGGCATGCTCGGGGAGATGTACGTCGAAATAGACGCCAGCCCGAGCGGCACGGCGGAATATATCGCCGGGGGCTCCGTAATCCGCGGCATCGACCCCACCTCCACCGACGCCACGCTCATCAGGCTCGGCAAGATGGTCGATGCGCTGGCTCCCATCTTCGCGCGGGAGGACGTTGGCGCCTCGGTGCACTCAATGGTGGCCGACATGAAGCGCGCGGCTGCGGCCATCGCGGGGGTGGTGGACAAACATTCGGGGAGGCTGGACGAGGCGCTTGGCTCGCTCGAACAGTTCTCCCGCAACCTGTCCAAGATGTCCAAGGATACCGAAGCTATCATGGCTCAGTTGAAGGTGCTTGCGGACCCCAACAGCACAGAGAGCGTCCATGTGACGCTGCGCCGCCTTAATTCGGCGATGGCCAGCCTGGAGGATACCTCCAAGGTGGCCCAGTCCATTGCCAAGAAGATTGATACCGGGAAGGGTACGCTCGCTACGCTCATAAACGACGAAAAAATGGCGAACGACCTCCGTGCACTCGTCAAGAAGCTGAAGGACGAGCCGATAACCGTAAGGACCAAGATATTTTGAGGAAGGCCGCCGAGGTGCGGTTCGTATGCCAGGCCTGCGGGTTTGCCTCGCCCCGTTGGCTCGGCCGTTGCCCGTCCTGCCAGGGATGGAACACCCTGGTGGAGGAAATGCAGGAAACCGCCAAGGTTGGGGCCCGCACCGGGTCGCGCCGCGGCGGCGGTGCGGAACCAACCTGGGTTGACGACATCCCGGAGGACGGGGCGGCGCGCGTATCCACCGGCGTCGGGGAGTTCGACCGCGTGCTCGGCGGGGGACTGGTGGCTGGCTCGTTCGTGCTCATCGGCGGCGACCCGGGCATCGGCAAGTCCACGCTTCTCCTTCAGGCGGCCGGCAACCTCGCGAAAGCCCGCCCGCCGGTCCTCTACGTCTCGGCCGAGGAGTCCGCGCCCCAGGTGAAACTGCGGGCCCGGCGGCTGGGCGTAACCGGCAAGGGGCTCGCGGTGCTTGCCGAGACGCGGCTGGAATCCATCGAGGAGGCCGTGGAGAAGATGAAGCCCGCCGCCGTGGTGGTGGATTCCATCCAAACGGTATGGAGCGAGGCGCTGGGAACCGCGCCGGGAAGCGTGGGGCAGGTCCGGGAATGCGCGGGGAGCCTGATGCGGCTTGCCAAGACCTCAGGGTGCGCGCTTGCCGTGGTGTGCCACGTGACCAAGGATGGGACGCTCGCCGGCCCGAAGGTCCTCGAGCACCTCGCAGACTGCGTCCTGTCTTTCGAGGGCGACCGGCACCACCTCTACCGCATCCTGCGCGGGGTCAAGAACCGCTTCGGTTCCACCTCCGAAATAGGCGTTTTTGAGATGAACGGGGCGGGACTGAAGGAAGTCCCGAACCTGGGCAGCCTTTTCCTTTCCCCTCCGGACGGCCACACCCCCGGCAAGGCGGTGGCCGCCTGCCTGGAGGGCACCCGGCCGCTCCTGGTCGAGGTGCAGGCGCTGACCGGCTCGGCGGCCTTTGGCGTCCCCCAGCGCCGCGCGCAGGGAATCGACCCCACGCGGCTCACCATCCTGCTGGCCGTGCTGGAGAAGCGGCTCGGCTTCCGGGTCGCGAACCAGGACGTATTCCTGAACATTCCGGGAGGCCTGACGGTTGAGGAGCCTGCCGTCGACCTGGCGTGCGCGCTGGCCATTGCCTCGGCGCTCCGGGACCGGCCACTCGGTCATGCGGCTTTTTTCGGTGAAGTAGGTCTGTCGGGCGAAATACGCCCCGTTCCCCATCCGGAACACCGGATGGAGGAGGCGGTGCGGCTGGGATTCCAGCTCGTGGTCGCCCCGGCGGAGAACCTCTCCGGAAGCACGCGGGTTCCCGCGGGCTTGAAGGCGGAGGGAGTCAGGGATTTGTCTCAGGCGCTTGATTGCGCCATGCATTGACAATAAGGAGGTTTGATCATGAAGAAGCAGGCGGTTTGGTTGCGGAGGATTGTGCTGGTATTGGCCGCGGCGGTCGCCGGGGCGGTGCTGGCCGTGGACCAGTGGAGGCCGGCGGCGGCGTTGACCTGGCTGTTCATTGCGGCGGCGGTGGCGTTTGTGGAGTGGGCGACGGAGCGGCTCTCCGGACAGGCGCTGGCGCGGGCTGGCGCGGGACTGCTCGCGGGCCTGGTGGTTTCGTTCTTTGTGGTGTGGGCGCTCGGCGACGCGAAGGTGGTGGCGGATTGGGGCGGCGCCCGGCTCATCGCGGCGGTGATCTTCGGTTACCTGGGCGTGGTTTTGGCGATGCGCTGGATTCCTGGCGGGTCGGAGAAAGCGGCGCCGGGTACCGTCGGCCCCGCGCTGAACGGGAAGGCTGTAGCGGCGAAATTGCTGGACACGAGCGTCATCATCGACGGGCGCATCGCGGAAGTCTGTGACACAGGATTCCTCGAGGGGACGCTATTCATCCCCCGGTTCGTCCTGCAGGAGCTCCAGAGGATTGCGGACTCGTCCGACCCCCTGAAGCGCAACCGCGGCCGGCGGGGGCTCGACATCCTTAACCGGATGCAGAAATCGCAGGTCTCCGTGGAGGTTCTTGAGCTGGACGCGCCAGAGACCCGCGAGGTCGACGAGAAGCTCCTCATCATCGGCAAGCAGAAGGGCGCAAAAATCATCACCAACGACTTCAACCTTAACAAGGTGGCGGAAATACATGGCGTCGCGGTCCTCAACATCAACGACCTCGCGAACGCGCTGAAGCCCGCCGTCCTGCCCGGCGAGATGCTGACCATCCGGGTCATCAAGGAAGGGAAGGAGTCGGGGCAGGGCATCGGCTACCTCGACGACGGGACGATGGTGGTCGTGGACAACGGCAAGGTCTACATGGGGCAGAAGATAGACGTCGTGGTTACCTCCGCCCTCCAGACGGCCGCCGGCCGGATGATATTCGCCAAGAAAAAGGAAGAGGCGGGGGACATTCTCCAGAGATAAACGTTCCGGTCCGGGGAAACCCGGCATACAACGAAGGGGTCACGGCGTTTGCCGTGACCCCTTTTGCGTAACAAAGGTCAAGGCGATATTGGGAATACCAAATTATGGGTATTAATCATAGGTGGGGAGAGGGAAATATGAATGGTGGGATAATCATCTGGTAATGAGGCGGCAACTCTCCATCTTTGGGGCGGCTCAAAAGGAAGCCCGTCTATCCATTTGGAGGGCCGGGGTTGCCGTGTTCGTCATGCTGATTTCAGGGGTGTGCATGGCGGAGTCGGAACAATTCGCCATTCCCTCCAGGCTGGTAGCTACAGGAATGCCGGTGCTGGATGGGAAGATTTGGCTGGTTTGCGGGACGGTCGGGATGTCGAAGGGCGGCCTCTACCAATTCGACCCAGCCAGCCGGTCCTGGTTGCACGCATCCGGCATTGATGAAAGTCGCTGGGGGGGTGACCTTATAGCGGCGGGCGACGCCCTTTACCTGTTGGGTGGGGGCCGGACCCTGGGCGCGGCCCCTGCGGCCGTCGGAAGGGATTCGATGGGGAATAGGGGTGGACGTCCAATTCCCGGGGTTGGCGGGGCATCTAGGATGGAATGCATCGCGGAAGTTTCCCGGTATTTGCCCGGGCGGAATCGCTGGGAAAGGTTGCGGCCCATGCCCCGGGCAAGGATCAATTTCGCCGCATGCGCGGTGGGCTCGACCATTTACGTCTTTGGTGGAAGGTCGTTCGTAGCCTATTCCGAGGCCACCCGCCGTTTGCCCGAATCCATCCCGGATATCGATGCGTTCGATATGCGGACCGGAAGGTGGCATGCAGCGGGGGTTGCCCCGGTTGACTGGAAATACCTGACCGCAATACCTGACGGGGATGGCATCATCCTGCTCGGCAATATTGGAAATGGATCCGGGGCATCCGGGAAGTTCATGCGGTATGACCCGGTTAATTCAACATGGTCTCCCATATCCGAACTGCCGATTAGCGTTGGTTTCGGGTCGATCCTGGCGGCGGCTGACGGGAAAGGTTTGGTGACGATATGGAACAAGGATCAGGGATTCGTTTTCAATCGGGCAAGTGCCTCCTGGGATCCTGTGGAACCACCACCGGAGTTTCCTGGATGGGGGGGATTACCGTATCCCACTCAACGCAAGCAGGTGTCACTTGCGGCCGCAATTGATGGAACCATATTTGCGTTTGGCGAGCCGTATGGCGGGGGGTTTGATTCGCTGGATATATACGATCCAGTCTCCAGAAAATGGACCGGCGTGCCGATACGCGCGCGGTGGCCCGTGGCGGGGGGGACCTCGTCATACCTGGAAGGGGAGCGATATGCCGGAAATGATATCGGCGAATGGTCGCTCCACCGGGCGGATGGGGCGACCCTGTTTGAGGATGTTAGGGCGGTCCTGCGGGCCCAGCTCGGGTCGGCCACAGGCATGGAACGAATAAGCGCCCTTGAATCCGATATCGACGGGGATGGGCGGAAGGAATTCATTTTCCAGGTGACGCCCGGCTATGACTCGAAAACGCTCCTGGTGTATGGCGCGGATTTGAAGTGGCGTTGCACTGAGCAGTTCGGGGCGTTGACAGTGGAAGTTCTGGGGCGGATGCGGGCGGCAGATCCGCCGATGCTGGGGGGATATATCCTGCTTGGTGCGTCGGCGGGTGAAAGCGAATGGATATTTTACCGCTGGGTTGGGGGCCGGCTTCAAAAGGTCCTGGACGCGCTAATCGAGAGCGTCGGTGTCCAACCGCAGTACGTCGATTTGAACAATGACGGATACAACGAGGTATTGTTCGAGATTCGAAGCAAATATATGGAGCGGGTCCCCGCCCAGATATTCACGTGGGACAGGGAGAAACAGGAGTTTATCCCGGGCTCCGATAAGTTCCCCGCCTATTGGCAGGCAATAATCGACCGGGAGTTGCCCTTGTTTAGCGGAATGAGGGCCGGCGATGGAATCTATGTGCAGGCTTACCGACTGGCCCATGCCTACAAGCTGAGGGGAAAAGAGGAAGGCAAAGACGGGTTCCTGCGCCTGGTAAAGGAAAAGCTGGATCCAATCCTGAAAAATACGCGGAACGATTACCATCAGCAGCGGGCCGGCCAGGTTCTTAAAGAGGTGAAGGCCATACTGCAGCAGTAGGAGATTGCAGGGCGGTACATCGAAAACCAAAGACGTCCTTTTGGAAAGGCCTTTTCCCGTGGACGTGCTGGTATGCTATTCATGAACATGAAAACCGACCTGGTATTGCTGGCTGCTGGAAAGGGATCTCGCCTCGGCGGCGATATCCCCAAGCCCTGGGTGGACGTCGCCGGGAAGCCCCTCCTGCTCCATTCCCTTGGAAGATTCAATGCCATGCCGTGGGTCAAGCGCATCGTATTGGTCACCGAAAGGGGTCTGGTCGCGCGCGCCAAGACGCTGGTTCGGTTGCGGGGCTTAAGGAAGGTGGTCCGGGTGGTCCCGGGCGGGGCGCGGCGGCAGGACTCGGTGGCGAATGGCGTCCGCGCGCTGGGCTCCCGGCGCGCCCCGGTGCTCCTCATCCACGATTCGGCGCGGCCCTTCCCGGATGCGGGCGTGGCGGAGCTGGTCGCGCGGGAGGCGCTTCGCCACGGCGCGGCAGTGACCGCGCTGCCAGCCTCCGACACCATCAAGCGCGGGGGTGCGGGACGGTTTTCGGCGGGCACGGTGCCGCGGGCCGGGCTATGGCTGGCGCAGACGCCGCAGGCGGTGCGCGGCGACCTGGTTCCCGGCCTCCTGGCCGCGCTTGCCGGAGGCGACGTGACCGACGACGTGCAGGCGCTGGAATCGTCCGGCGTCCGGGTAAGGCTGGTGCGGGGGAGCAAGACGGCGCTGAAGGTGACCGACCCGGAGGATTTGGCGCTGGCGCGGCTCATCGCCACGGGCGGAGGCGAAACCAGGGCCGGATTCGGCTTCGACCTTCACCGGCTGGTTGCCGGCCGCCGCCTTGTCCTGGGCGGCGTCCGCATACCTTTCCGGAAGGGGCTCGAGGGACATTCTGACGCCGACATCGTTTGCCACTCCCTGGCTGACGCGGTCCTGGGGGCCGCCGGGCTGGGCGACATGGGGACGAAGTTCGGGGTGCGGAAGCGGGAGACGCGGGGCATGTCCAGCATCAAGTTCCTAACCGCGGCCGCAGGCGCGGCGCGGCCGGCCGGTTGGCGGGTGGTCAGCGCCGACGCGACGCTCCTCATCCAGGAGCCGCGCATCGGTCCCCACCGGGAGAAGATGAGGAAAAAACTGGCCCACGCCCTGGGCACGACTCCCGACCGGGTCAGCGTGAAAGCCACGACGGCCAAGCGCACCGGCCCGGTCGGACGCGGGGAGGCCATGGCCTGCTTCGCGTTGGTGACGTTGTCGCGGGGGACGGATGCGTAAGTCCGTAACAATATGTACGCCCGAGGAGCTGCCGCTTCTCAACATGTGGCTGGCGGGCTGCCGGTTTGAGAGGCACCGCATTACCTTCGAGGCCGGCCGGGCGCTCCTTGAAATCCCCTTCCTGCGCGTAGAGCGGGAGCGGCGCTTGGTCGCGGGCGGGGTCCCGTTTTTCCGGAGGTGGCGCGTGCCCGTGGTGGAGTGGCACCTGCGCGTTTCCCACGTGGAGAGTTTCCACGTCCACCCCGTCCATTCCGAGCACGGGAAGGACGGCGACTACTTCAACGCGCTGTCGTGGGATTCCGTGAAGGGGCGTATCGAAGTGTCAACGGCGTTTTCACGCGGGATGGAAATAGCGGTGGAGAAGCTACATGTGGCGGCGGTGGACACCGGAAAGACCGTCACGGAAAAATACGAGTGGCCCTTTTCGGGGTTTTGGGAGAGTTAAAACAGCCTACTGCGAGGCGAAAGCGCAAACCAGTCCGGTCAGCAGCCCCGCACCTGTCCCCAGCACCGCCGCCTGCCCTACCCCAATGGGCTTGAAATTCTTCCTGCTGTTCATCATGATTGCCCCCGTTGCGATGCCCAGGACGCCGCCGACGAGGCCGCCGGCCGAGGTGATTGAGACCATCCTTCCGGCTTCCTGGGCCTCGTTTTCCCCCTCCTGATTCGTTAACAGAACGGACAACGCCCAGCCGCCCAGCAGTCCCGCGCCCCCGCCCACCCCGATGCGCGTCAGCATTTCCCGGTCGGGTCCGGGGAGCGCCGCCCCCGCGGTTGCCCCAAGCATTCCTCCCGCCAGGGCCCCCAGCACGACTGCCGCGCCCGCCGGGGCCGGGGCGCCGCTTCCCCCCGTCGGCGGCAGAATGGCCGCCGGTCCGGGTTTTTCGGCCGGGAAGACGGGCTTGGATGCCCGGAGGAGACGGTCGTTTTCCGGGGTCAGCAGGAGCATATCGAGCTTTCCCTGCTTGGAAGCGGGAAGGGCCGGCCGGGTCGGCGGAACTTGCTGGGTGGGCAGGCCTTCGGTTCTTGAGGTGTAGGTTCCCGCCTCGTCCGAGGCCCGCAGCCCGTTCGAGAGCCGGGATGCCTCGCGGGCCACGGCGCTCTGCTTTTCGGAGCGGTCCGGCGGCAGGGTGATGAACGGCACGGGAGGAAGGAACCAGCCCGCGGCGGCGCCGGCGAAGGTTCCCAGCGCGATGGCGGACCAGGCGTCCTTGTTGTCGCCGTTTATCGGCCTGGTGAAAATCGCCGCCAGCCCGAGCCCGGCGAGCTGGCCGGCCAGCGCGCCCAGGCAGGCGTTTGATTCGCGGGTGGAAACCGGACGCGGCCCCACGATATCCGAGGGGGCGTCAATCGAGGTGTCCCCTATCTCGTGGCCGAGGATGGCGCCGAAGGCGGCGCCCAGCGCACCCCAGCGCGTATAGGCGCCCGTATCGGCGGAACCGGGGAAACGGGATATTCCCGCAAGGGACAGGCCCAGTGCCGTGCCGCCGGCCGCACCCAGCCCGGTGAAGATGGCGGTGTAGTAGTCGCGGGGCGTGAGCTCCGCCGGCCCCGCGGGCCGTGCCAGCATGAGGAGGCCCGCGATGGCCGGCAGGAGGTGTTTCACTTCGTAAGGGTTTCCGGCTGGGCCGGCACGGTGCTGCTCGGTACGGCAGCGGGTGGCTTAGCCTTGGGTGCCGGTTTGGGGGACGGTCCCTTCGGGGGAACCGCACCGGTAACGGTCAGGGTGAGGTCAACCATGACGGTCGAGGTTATCCGCGGTGGTATCAGCTCGAACCGCAGGTTGTCGAGATAAAGCACCGGCCGGGCGGGCAACCCCACGGTTTCCGCGCCCAGGGTGAGCGAGGCCACCTGGGCCAGGTCCAGCCGGGCCCCCCGGGGCTCCGCCAGCGAAACCTCGAAGGTCGTGGCCGTTCCCGGTGCAACCGTCCGCATCGTATCGTAGGAAAAACCCCTGATGTCGACGATGCCGATGTGGAAAGCCACGGCGCCGGTGGCCGCGCTCCAGGCATCCAGCCGGAAGGACTTGAAGGGCGTCCAGTCGGTGATGGGGAGTTCCGCCCCCGGGCCCCGGGCCGGGGAGGGAAGCGTCATCGAGGCCAGCCAGGCCGTCCCGGTCGGCGTGCCCAGGTCGGCGGGCAGGAGGAATTCGGCGCGAAGGGAATAGCGCCCCTGTGTTGCGTGGTCCTCCGAAACGCCGACGTTCACGTACCCGCCGGTGTCCCACTTGGCTTCGGCCGGTTTCTCGAAGCCCGTCAGCGGCCTGTCGATTGGTACGGGCGGCTTCGGCTTGAAAAACTTCTTCTTCGCCCATTTTTGCGCCTTTGACTCCAGGTCGTATCCCTTCAATACACCGCGTTGCATCACGTCACCGGTCTTCAGCACGGCGCGGCCAATCTTCCCGTGGCGGTGCTTCCTGAGGTATGCCGCGGCATACACCGTGTTACTGAAGTCAGGCACTTCGGCCAGGGTGGCGGACCCGGCCACGGTCGATGACAGGGTCGCGGGACGCGCCTTCGCCCGGGGTGCGGCCGCCGCCGTGGCGGAGCCCCCTGGCAGGAGAAGAAGGATGGCGAGGATTTCAGGACGCAATGGGCACCTCCACGAAGCGGCCCATGGCACGGTACTTGCGGTAGCGGGCCTCCAGGAGTTCCTCCACCGGCACATGCTCGAGTTCGCGCAGCGCATGGATGATAGCGTTCTTTACCGCGGCCGCGGCCGCGGTGGGGTCGCGGTGCGCGCCTCCGGCAGGCTCCGGAATTATTCCGTCAATGATGCCGAATTCCATGAGGTCGGGCGCGGTCATCCGCAGCATGCTGGCGGCTTCGGGGGCATGCTTCGCGTCGCGCCAGAGTATGGCGGCGCATCCCTCGGGGCTGATGACGGAATAGACCGCGTTCTCGAGCATGAGGATGCGGTCGGTCACGCCGATGCCCAGCGCCCCGCCGCTCCCGCCCTCGCCAATGACCACGGCGACCATCGGGACGCGGAGCACCGACATCTCGGCGAGGTTGCGGGCGATGGCCTCGCCCTGGCCGCGCTCCTCCGCGCCAATGCCGGGATAGGCCCCCGAGGTGTCGATGAAGGTGACGACCGGCTTGCCGAAGCGCTCCGCCAGTTTCATCAGCCGAAACGCCTTGCGGTACCCTTCCGGGTGCATCATCCCGAAATTGCGGATGATGTTTTCCTTCACGTCGCGCCCCTTCTGCTGGCCGATGACCAGCACGGGCTTGCCGTCGAGTTTGGCGAAACCGGCCACGGCCGCCGGGTCGTCGCCGAAGCACCGGTCGCCGTGCAGTTCCACGAAGTCGGAGAAAATCTGGCCGATGTAATCAAGGGTAAAGGGCCGCCGGGGATGGCGGGCGACCAGCACCTTCTGCCACGGGGTCAGGTTGGAATAGATCTTCTTCTTGAGTTCCTCCGCGCGGGTCTCCAGCGCGGCAAGCTCCTCCTGGATGTTCATGCCGCCGCGGCCCTGGACCGCGCGGAGTTCCTCGATTTTTTTCTCGAGTTCGACTAGGGGACGCTCGAAGTCAAGTTCAGCCTCGTAAGCCACGGTGGTTCAGAAGGTATAGACGATCTTGGCTATGCGGTGATGGGCGGCGACGCCCTTGAAGAGGTTCTTGAACCCGAGCTCGATGCGGAGCCCCACGTCCCAGGCAAAACCGGCCACCGCGTTGCAGGAGCCGTGCTTGATCTGCGCCAGCATAGGGTTGTCGGCGATTTCCCCCTTGGTGGGCTCATAGAGGAAGTCGTCCCATTCCAGCCCCACGGTGAAGTCCTCGCTGAGCGAGCCGGAAATGCCGACGAAGGCGTTGGTGTCCCGGTCCGACTTGTAGTCACGGAGGTGCACCATCCCGAGACCGCCGTGCGCGGTAAGGTAGAATCCCGACACCGACAGGTCACGGCTGACGACGGCGAAAAGCCCCCGGCCGCGCATCACGTCGTAGCTTGAGTCGTCCCAGCCGAAGGCCGCCTGGAGCCCCATTTTCGGGTTGTTCAGGAAGCGGAATTTCACGAAGGCCCGCACCGGCGGGTCGTCGGGGAAGTCGATTTTCCCGCTTCCGATTAGGTTGTTGGCCAGCGTGGAGAAGCCGCCCATGAGGGTGTTCTTCCAGGAGGCCGCGGCCTTTAGCATAACCCCGCCGCCGCGATACATCCGCAGGTTCAACCCGAACATCCGCCCGAACATCGTCGAACCCGTTGGGACGTCTAGCACCTCGGTGTTGGCGGCGAAGGCGTTTACTTCCGGCGGGGGAACCGCCGCCGAGTCCGTGCCTTCGGGCCGGGCGGGTGACGAGAACAGCAGGGGGAGGGCCGCCAGGGAAACCAGTGCTTTGGCGTGTCGCATAAAGATATTTTACCGGATGACCGTTCCGGCGGCAAAAGTCATTTCCTGACCCTTTTCCGGGGTTTGGGAGCCTTCCATGGCACTTTTTTCGAGTCCGCCCACAACCGCTCGATGTCGTAATACTTCCGGCTTTGCTCCCGGAAGATGTGGACGATGACATCCACGCAGTCCAGGAGGACCCAGGACGAATCCTCGCGTCCCTCGATGTGGTGGAGCGGCGCGCCCGCGGCCTCCACTTCCTCCGCGGCCGCGTCGCCCAGCGCCCTCATGTGCGGGGGTGAGGAGGCGGTCGCCAGCACCAGGAAGTCGGCAATGGGGGTGAGGCCGCGCACATCCAGTATCAGGACATTGGTGGCGACCTTTTCGTCGAGGGCGCGCGCAATCCGACCGGCCAGGGCGCGCCCTTCGCCCGCGGCGGTCCGAGCCACGGCAGGTTTCGCGCTTGTCGGCTTGGCCATGCTATTTCCCCTCCCGATACAGGCCCCGTGCCCGGATGTATCGCGCCACGGCGGGCGGCAAGCCCGGCGCGGCCGTGGTGCCCCGCGCGAGCCTCCTGCGTATGGCACGGGAGGAAAATGGGAGGCCGCGGGTCCGCAGGATGGTGAAGCGCCCCCCCCGGGGAAGGCCCCGCAGGGCAACGCCGGGACGGGTGATGACGGCGAAATGAACGAGCCGCAGGAGTTCCCGGTATCGCTTCCAGGTGCGGAGATGGTCGGCGGTGTCGGCGCCAATCAGGAAGAAGAGCTCCCGTCCGGGATGCCGCCGGCGCAGGAGGCGCGCTGTTTCGACCGTGTAGGAGACTCCCCGCCGGTCCGTTTCGACACGCGATACCGAAAACCGGGGGAAGGGCCTTAGGGCAAGCGAAACCATCCTCAGCCGGTCGTGCGCGGGCGCGACCTCACTTGCCGGCTTGTGGGGGGGCCGGCCGCACGGGATGAACAGGACCTTGGCCAGGCTGAGCTTGCGCAGGGCGAAGGAGGCGGCGAAGAGGTGGCCCCGGTGGGGCGGGTCGAAGGTACCTCCGAAGATTCCGAGCGGACGCCGGGCGGCGGCAGGGCGGCTGCGGACGGCCCTGTTCAGGCGGCTAACGGCGTGAAACCTCGTCCCTGGCGGGGAGCGGGGGACTCAAGCGGGGTGTCCGACTGCCCGATGAAGCCGCCGCCAGGCTGGTTTTGCGCGATGTAAAGGGTTTTGGAACGTTCTTCAACCTGATATTCATTCAAGATAGGCGAACATCGGCAAGGTGTCAACGCGCCGCAAGGCGGCGTTTCATTTCTTGACACTGCATTAACATGACCTATACTTTTAATAGGGAAGGGCGAAAGCCGATGAATAAATTACTGTCCGCCGCAGACCGGATGCAGGTGGCCAAGGCCGCCTACATCCACTATCTACTCGGGCGCTGGGATGAATGCATCTCCGAATTCCGGCAGCTGGTTTCCTATGCACCCGAGGACCCGATTACGCGGAGTTTGATGGGTGATGCCTTGGCGCGCAATGGAGCAACCGGCGACGCGCGCGACCAGTATGTCATGGCGGCTTTCGGGTATATGCGCCGGGGCGATTCGGACAAGGTGCGGGAAGTGCGCTGGAAAATGGAGGCCCTCGATGCCTGACGACAAGAAGCTCATCATCAAGACGGCCTACATGTACTTCCAGGAGGGGCGCTGGGACAAGGCCATCGGCGAGTTCAAGCGGCTGGTCTCCCTGGACCCCGAGGACCTTTCCGCCCGGAACATGCTGGGCGACGCCTACGTGAAAAAGGGCTCCATGAAGGAGGCGTATGAGGAATACGCCTACTCCGCGGAGGGTTACACCAAGCGCGCCGAGGTCGAGAAGTCGCATGCCATCTACAAGAAGATGGCCAAACTCGAGGTCGCCAACCTCGACGCCGCCCAGCAGAAGAAGCAGAGGGTCATCTCCCTCATGGTGCGCGGCGATTCCGCCTATGAGCAGGGGAACTACGAGGAGGCGGCCCAGGCCTTCCAGGAGGTCGTTAACATCGACCCCCAGAACTGGGAAATAGTGGCCAAGCTGGCCGAGCTCTACGCGCGGGCCGGCAAGAGCAAGGAGGCGGCCGCCCAGTATTATGCCGTGGGGAGGGCGTACCAGGAAATCCGGCTGTTCAAGAAGGCGCTGGTGCTGTTCCAGAAGGTCGTGGAGATGGAGCCCTCCAACGTCGATGCCAGGATGTCGCTGGGCGACCTCCTGGCGCGCGAGGGGCAGGAGCTCGAGGCCCGCAAGGAATTCCAGGCCGTGGCGGAGCATTTCATAACGCAGGGGGAGCTTGACAAGGCCCAGCAGTGCATCCAGAAGGCCATCCAGCTGAAGTCCATTGACGCCCACTACTATCTCGGCGAGATACTCATCAAGAAGGGGCAATACGACGAGGCACGGAGCGAGCTGGACGCGTTCCTCAAGATAAAGGCCAGCCACATCCCCGCCCAATACAGCATGGGCGTGTGCATGATGCAGAAGGGGTCGCTGGATGAGGCGCTTGCCCAGTTCGGGAAGATAGTCGGCAAGCAGTCCGACCACGTGGACGCACTGGAACGGATGGCGGAAATCTACCAGAAGAAGGGTTCGATGAAGGACGCCGTCATGCAGCACCTCGCCCTGGGAGCCGTCTATGTGAACCAGAAGATAATGGACCGGGCCGAGGTGGCCATCAAGCGTGCGCTCGACCTGGACCCGCAGAACCTGGACGGCTACAAGCGGTTGGCGGAGCTTTACGAGATGCGCGGGATGAAGCCGGAGGCTGCCCAGGCCTACCTTACCGGAATGAATGTCGCGAAGGCCCAGAACCTTTCCGCGGAAGTTGCGGTGTGCGAGCAGAAAATCCGGGCCATCAACCCGTCCCTACTCGAGGCGAAACAGGCCGCTGCCCCGCCGCCCAAGCCCGCTCCCGCCGCGGTACCGGCCGAACCTCCCGCGGTTACCATGGCCGCGCCGATTGTTCCGTCCGCGCCGGCTGCGGCTCCTGCCGCAGCCGCCCTGCTCGGCCTCCCGGCCGCGGGCACTCCTGTGCCCGGCGAGCCCCGTCCGGCGGGGCGAGTCGAAGGGCCTGCTCCGGCTGCCCCTGCCCCGGTGTTTGCGGCGCCTCCTCCGCCGGCCCCTGTGGCCGCCGTCGCACCTGTTGCGGCCGCGAAGCCGAAGTCTGTCCTCACGCCGGAACAGCGGGCCCAGCGGCTGTATGTAACGGCGCAGTCGGCCTTGCGGCAGAACCTGTTCGACGAAGCCCTGGATCTCCTCCAGCAGGCGCAGGCCCTAATGCCGAACAACAACGAGATAAAGGCGCTTCACAAGCAGGTCCTCAGCGATTACGCGAAGGGCGCCACGGGGGTGAAGAAGGGTGCTCCGGCCGCCGCCGCGAAACCCGCGGAGTCGGCCGTGGACATGGAACGCCGCTTGCGCGAACAGATGGAGCGCGAAAAGCAGTCCGCCATCGACGCGGCGGTGAAGGCCGCCATGGCGGGCCAGGCTTCGGCGCCGTCCGCCGGTTCCTCGGAGGCGGAGAAACAGCGGCTCATGGAGGAGACCCGCCGGCAGATTCTCGCCGGGGCGCCCGCCACGGGGGGTGCATCGGGCGGCGAAGAGGAGCCTCTTACCGAAACCATGGCCGAGATTTACCTCTCCCAGGGCCATGAGGATGAGGCGGTGCGCATCCTTACCGAGCTCCTGCGCCGGGACCCCTCCCGGTTGGATTTACGCGACAAAATAAGCCAAATCCAGACCAAGAGGGCCTTTCCGTCCGCCACGCCCCCGGCCCCGCCGGCCGCGCCCCCTCCCGTGGCCGCCGCCCCGGGTGCGAAGCCACGCATCCGCGTCTCTTACGTATAATAGGGGCCTATGAGTTACGAGCAATTCTACGGACTGAGAGAACAGCCGTTCTCCAACGCTCCCGACAGCCGCTATTTCTTCGAGAGCGAACAGCACGCCGAGGCCATGGTGCGGCTGATGCATTCCATCGACACCATGAAGGGCCTGACCGTCATGCTTGGGGATTCCGGCACGGGCAAGACGCTCCTCGCATGGAAGATCCTCGAAAAGCTTTCCGCCGAGCAGGCGAAATACGAGGCCGCGATGCTCGTCATCATCCACAGCGAGGTCACGCCGGACTGGTTCCTGCGGCGCATCGCCACCCATCTCGGCGTGGAGAGGCCCGGCGAGGACAAGAAGACCCTCCTCTCGCAGATTTTCGAGCGGCTGAACGCCATCCATGAGGAAGGCAAGAAGGCCGTGGTCCTCGTCGACGAGGCGAACATGCTCGCGAGCAAGGAAATCTTCGAGGAGATGCGCGGCCTCCTCAACCTCGAGGTACCGGGGAAGAAACTTCTTTCCATAGTCCTGATGGGCCTGCCCGAACTCGAAAAGCACATGGCGCTTGACCCGCCGCTGGTCCAGCGCGTCGCCCTGCGGTTTACGCTGAAATACCTGACACTTCCGTCCACGGGCGCCTACATCCGGCACCGGATGCGCGTCGCTGGATGCGCGAAAGAGGTCTTTCTGGAGCCGTCCCTCGCCGAGGTTTTCTACTACAGCAAGGGAATTCCGCGCCTCATTAACACCATCTGCGACAACTCGCTCCTGGAGGGATACCTGACCCGCAAGACGCAAGTTACCGCGGAGATAATCCACACCGTCGCCCAGGACCTGGGCCTGAAGAAGAGCGAATAACCCGGGAGTCCGGGTGGCCTGCCCCTCGAAAACCAGAGCCAGAAAACGCTTGTTTCTCCTGGACCTTTGCGAAACCCCAATGCAACTACAATGTATCTGGCCGTGAAAACCATCCTTTTCGTTTCCGTCCTGGTTTCGGCGCCCGCATTCTGTTCGCCTGTTCCCGCGGCGGACCGGGGCGACTACCTCGTTTCGGCGTCAATCGGGGACGCGATGATGTTGAATCCCGTCCTGCTGGCCGATTCGGCCAGCGGCGACATCGCCGGCCGGGTATTCAACGGGCTGGTGAAATACGCTCCTGACCTTTCGGTGGTGGGTGACCTGGCCGAGCGCTACGAGATAAAGGAAGACGGACTGGTAATCGACTTCATCATCCGGCGCGGGGTCAAATGGCATGACGGAAAGCCTTTCACCGCCGCTGACGTCAAATACACCTACGACGTCATGATGGACCCGAACACAAAGACGCCCTACCGAAGCATGTTCGAGCGGGTAAAGAATGTCGAGGTGCTCAATCCGGGTCTGGTGCGGGTTTCCTACCGCGAGCCCTACGCGCCGGCGCTGATTTCCTGGGGGATGGGAATGCTTCCGGCGCACCTCCTGAAGGGGCGTGACATAAATACAGCGCCGTTCAACCGGGCTCCCGTCGGCACCGGGCCGTTCATGTTCAAGGAGTGGAAGACGAACGAGAAAATCACGCTGACGGCGAATCCGGGCTACTACGAGGGCAGGCCCGGCCTCGGCGGCCTCGTCATTAAGGTGATTCCCGACCAGCCGGTCCAGTTCCTCGAGCTCCAGGCCGGGAACATCGACGAGGTCGGGCTGACCCCGGACCTCTACGAGACGCGGGCCGCGACGGACAAGTTCCTGAAGAAGTTCCGCCGCTTTTCCTATCCCTCCTACGGATATACCTATCTGGGCTACAACCTCAACCGGGACCTGTTCAGGGACCGCCGGGTGCGCGAAGCGATAACGCTGGCAATTGACCGGGAGGCACTGGTGAAGGGGCTCCTGCGCGGGCACGGCGTGGTGACGACCGGACCGTTCCTGCCGGAGTCGTGGGCCTACAACAAGAAGGTGAAGCCCCTGCCGTTCGACCCGCAGCGCGCGCTCAGGCTGCTCGCCGAAGCGGGGTGGGTGCGGGCGACCAAGGGCGGCGCGCTCCTGAACCGCGAAGGCAAGCCGTTCAAGTTCACCATCGTGACCAACCAGGGGAACCGCATGCGCGAGCAGTGCGCAACCGCCATCCAGTGGATGCTGAAGGAAATCGGGATGAAGGTGGAGGTGCGGGTCGTCGCCTGGCCCGCGTTCATCGCGGAGTTCGTGAACAAGCGGAAGTTCGATGCGGTCATCCTGGGGTGGTCACTGGACATCGACCCGGACCAGTACGACATCTGGCATTCGTCGAAGACGGGGGAGCACGAATACAACTTCGTGGGGTACCGGAACAGGGAGGTGGACCGCCTGCTCGAGGAGGGGCGCGGAACCTTCGACGTCGCGAAGCGGAGACGGGCCTACCAGCGCATCCATGAACTGCTGGCGCGCGACCTGCCCTACACCTTCCTTTACGCGCCCGAGGCGCTGGTGGCGCTGGACAACCGGTTCGAGAACGTGAAGCCAACGGTCATTGGCATCACCTACAATCTATGGGAGTGGTATGTCCCGAGGCAGAGGCAGAGATATGTTCTTGAAAAATAATCGCGCTCCGGGCCGTGCTTCTCGCGTACGCGTGCCGGCCCCACCGCGGCCGGCACGCTCAGACGTCGGCCTTGTCCTCTCCTCGCCCCTCGTTTCACTCGGGGCTTGGAACCGTGGCCGGACATTCTCCGTTGCCAGCACGCCCCAAAGAACGCCGGCTCCGGCGCTGACGCAGCAAGGCCGCTGCGCGCCTCCGCCGGCTGGGGCGTGCGGCAACTCCGAATCGGCCGGCGTATGCCGCTCGAAGCGCGGCCCGTTCGCGCGGGTTTGATGATTCCAATATGAAACGAATATTTGATGCATTTCGGAGGAAACTGTCTGAAACGGACGCGCCGAGGAAGACAGGAAGGGGATGGAAGAAGGAGAAGGGGGATTGGGGAGAGGAGATGGCGGCGAGGTGGCTGGAGAGGAAGGGTTACGAAATCGTATGGAGGAATTTCCTGTGCAGGGGAGGGGAGCTGGACATCATAGCCCGGCGAAAGGATATGCTGGTGTTCGTGGAAGTGAAGACCAGGGATAACACGAGGTTTGGCAGCCCGGCGGAGGCGGTCGACGCGAAAAAACGGCGCCGGATGGTGCTCGCAGCCAACGTTTTCCTTCTCAGGTATGGGAACAGCCCACCCGTGTGCCGTTTCGATGTGATTGAGGTGGAAAGCGGGCGGAATGGGGCGGAGGAAGTTTCGCACATCCCGGACGCCTTCCGCCCTGGCTGGGCGGAACGATGAGGGCGGCGTTGCTTTCGCTAATGAATAAAGTCCGGAGAAAGAAGCTCACACCGGAAGCGGCGATGAAGCAGTTGAGGTGGATGCCGTTCGAGGACATGGGATTCGCGCGGCTCGATACCCATCGGGAGATGCGGACGGCGATGCCCGAGGTGGTTTTCTGCGAAGGGAAGACCGTGGACCAGGCGGAGGCCATCCTGAGGCGGCTGGTTGCCCGCCATGGCCGGGCGTTGGGGACGCGCGCATCGGAGGAGCTGTGTCACCGCTTCACGTCAGGTCCGGACCGGATAATAATTGACTACGAAAAACTTTCGCGAACGCTGGTGGCGGGGCGGTCGGAAAAGAAGCGGAGGGGGCTGGTGGCCGTCCTGTGCGCTGGGACGGGGGACATCCCGGTGGCGGAGGAGGCGGCGCGGACGGCGGAATTCGCCGGGGCGGGCGTGAAACGCTCCTACGACGTCGGAGTGGCCGGGTTGCACCGCCTGCTCTCGAACCGGCCGCTCATCTCGCGGGCGGACGCGCTGGTGGTGGCGGCCGGGATGGAGGGGGCGCTTCCCAGCGTCGTGGGCGGGCTCGCGCGCTGTCCGGTTATCGCCGTGCCGACCAGCGTCGGGTACGGCGCGAGCTTCCGGGGCCTGGCGGCGCTCCTGGCGATGCTGAATTCGTGCGCGCCGGGAGTGGCGGTAGTGAATATCGACAACGGGTTCGGCGCGGGATATTTCGCCGCGATGGTGGCGCGAAAGGGAGGAAGGAAATGAGGACGTTCCCTTCATTTTCCCCCTCACCCTCCCCAACTGGTTTCGTTCCATATCCCTCTCTCCGGACCCTGAGCCTGTCGAAGGGCATGGGGGAGAGGGATGCCGAGAAGGAAGGGAAACGGAGGGTGAGGGGGACGGGAAAGATGGCGGAAAAAGGCTGAGAATGCGCATCGCTTATTTCGACTGTCCGGCTGGAGCGAGCGGGGACATGATATTGGGCGCGCTCGCCTCGGCAGGGGCGCCGCTCGGGAAGATTGTGCGCGCCGTGCGGGCTCTGGGCCTGCCGAAGCTGGCACTGCGCGCACAAACGGCGAAGCGTGGCGGCTTCGCGGGTATGCAGGTGAACGTGTCCTGTCCGGGAGGAACCCGGCGCGAACTGCTTGGGAGGGCGATGAACACGAAGCGGGCGCGCGGAATTCCGGCCGGGATTATCGCAGCGGGAGGCAGGATACTGAGGCGCCTACTGGCTGCCGAATCCAGGGCCCACGGCGTGTGCGCGAAGCACGCCCATCTCCATGAAATCGAGGATGTCGACACCATCGCTGACGCCTATGGAAGCCTGCTGGCCCTGCACATGCTGGGCGTGGAGAGGATTTATGTTTCGACGCTGGCCCTGGGTTCCGGCCGCGTGGAAGCGTCACACGGCGTGATGCCGGTCCCGGCGCCGGGAACGGCGGAATTGCTGAAGGGGCGGCGTGTTTCGTTCGGTCCGGCGGTGGGTGAGATGGTTACGCCGACGGCCGCGGCCATTTTCGCGGAAATCGCGGCGCCGGGGCCGGTCCCCCCGTTCACCGTGGAGAAGGTCGGAAGCGGGGCGGGTTCGCGCAATCCCGCCGGGATGGCGAACCTCCTCCGGGTTTTCATCGGGGAGGCGCGGGAGCCGGCGGGGACGGAGGCGGTATTCCAGCTCGAGGCGGAAGTTGACGACATGAACCCCCAACTGGCGGAGGCGTGGATGGAGCGCGCGTATCGCGAGGGGGCGCTGGAAGCCTGGACTCACCCCGTGTCGATGAAGAAGGGCCGGACCGGGCTGGCGATGATTGCCTTGGCCAGGCCCGGGGGGATTGAGGCAGTGGCGCGGGCGTTCCTGGAGGAGACTTCCACCCTGGGCGTCCGGCTCGCCCCCATGCGCCGGTTCGCGCTCCCGCGGAGAGAAAGCGTGTTGCGGACCAAATTCGGTCCCGTCCGCGTGAAACTGGGGGGGAAGGGGGATTCCTGGCATGCCGTCCCGGAATACCGGGACATGAAGGCGCTGGCCGCGCGCCGGGGAGTTCCCCTGAGGCTGGTCATGGAGGAGGTCCGCAGGGTTCTACCCCATTCAGGGGGATGAAAATCCCAGCCGGGGAGGCTTCCAGGGCCCCGAAAACTTGAAATTCCCCCGCAATTCATGCTAGTCTCGTGCCAGTTGGGTTTGCTTGAAAAAAAGGCTTGCATGTCAATCCTTTTAGGGGGGAGCGGGCAGGGGTTCCCTGCCTTGACACATTAAGAGGAAGAATATATCATTTTGTCTCCGCCGAAAGCCCAAGTAGCTCAGTGGTAGAGCGTGTCCTTGGTAAGGACAAGGTCACCGGTTCAATCCCGGTCTTGGGCTTTGGAAGTCGTTTCGGGCCGGGAGAAGGTCATTAAATTTAATTAAACAAAAGGAGAGTGACTGAAATGTCGAAGAAAAAGTTCGAAAGGACAAAACCGCACGTCAATGTCGGAACCATCGGGCATGTTGACCATGGAAAGACAACGCTGACGAGCGCCATAACGAAGGTCCTTAACAAGGCGAACCCGAACGTCGCCGTCCGCGAATTCGACTCCATCGACAACGCGCCGGAGGAGAAGGAGCGCGGAATCACCATCGCCATCACACACGTCGAATACGAAACGGCGAAGCGCCATTACGCGCACATCGACTGTCCCGGCCACGCCGACTACATCAAGAACATGATCACGGGCGCCGCGCAGATGGACGGCGCCATTCTTGTCGTTTCGGCGGCCGACGGCCCGATGCCCCAGACGCGCGAGCACATCCTGCTCGCCCGCCAGGTGGGCGTTCCGGCCATCGTGGTATTCCTGAACAAGGTCGATATGGTGGACGACCCGGAGCTCATCAACCTCGTTGAGGAGGAGCTCCGCGACCTTTTGACGAAGTTCGAGTTCCCCGGGAAGACCATCCCGATAATCCGCGGTTCGGCCCTTCAGGCGATGAACTGCGGATGTGGGAAGACGGACTGCAAGAACTGCGGCCCCATCCTGAAGCTGATGGAGCAGGTCGACAATTTCATACCGACTCCCGTCCGCGACCTGGAGAAGCCGTTCCTGATGGCGGTCGAGGACGTGTTCCTCATCACGGGTCGTGGAACCGTGGTCACTGGACGCGTCGAGCGCGGCAGGGTGAAAGTGAACGAGGAAGTTGAAATCGTCGGTATCAAGCCGACGCGGAAGTCAGTTGTCACCGGCGTGGAAATGTTCCGAAAGCTCCTCGACGAGGGGCAGTCGGGCGACAACATCGGGGCACTCCTGCGCGGAGTCGAGAAAAACGATGTCCAGCGCGGGCAGGTTCTTTCCAAGCCGGGGAGCATAACCCCGCACAAGAAGTTCAAGAGCCAGGTCTACGTCCTGACGAAGGAAGAGGGGGGACGCCACACGCCGTTCTTCAAGGGCTATCGCCCGCAGTTCTATATGCGGACGACCGACGTGACCGGAAACATCACGCTTCCCGCAAATGTGGAGATGGTGATGCCCGGTGACAACGTCTTCCTCGAAGTCGAGTTGATAACGCCGGTCGCCATGGAGAAGGGGCAGCGCTTCGCCATACGCGAGGGCGGCCACACGGTCGGCTCCGGCGTGATCTCGGACATAATCGAGTAACAAGCGGAACACCGGGGGGCAATAGGATGCGGGAAGTTATCAATCTTTCTTGCACCGGGTGCAAGCGCAAGAATTACACGACGACCAAGGACCGCAAGAAGCAGAGCGGGCGGATCGAATTGAAAAAGTTCTGCCCGTTTTGCCGTAAGCACGTGCCTCATCGCGAAGAGAAGTAAGTAGGCCCGTAGCTCAATTGGCAGAGCACCGGTCTCCAAAACCGGTGGCTGCAGGTTCAAGTCCTGCCGGGCCTGTGCCTTCTTGAAGGGGCGGCAAGGCGGGGAAACTGATGGTGGAGGAATTTTTGCCTGTAAAAGATGAACCAGAAAATTGAACAGATTCGAACCTTCGTAGCGGAGGTGAACCAGGAAAGCAAGCGGATTTCCTGGCCGCTTCCGCGCGAAATCGCCGGGGCGACGGGCGTGGTGCTAGTTACCACGTTCATCATCGCCATACTGCTGTCGCTGTACGACCTCCTGATTTCGGCGGCGCTCCGGTTCGTTCTCCGGTAGGGGTGCAGTCGTGGAATGGTATGTCGTGAACACCTACTCGGGATTCGAGGCGAAAGTGAAGGAACACCTCGTGAAGAACCTCGAGGAGGCGGGCGTTCAGTCGTCCGTGTCGCAGATACTCATACCCACCGAGGAAATCGCCGAAATGCGCGAAGGGAAGAAGAAGATTTCACAGCGGAAGTTCTTCCCCGGTTACATCCTTGTAAACATGGATATGTCGACGGACCTTTGGCACCTCATTCGCTCCACGCCACGCGTAACCGGCTTTCTCGGGGGAGACAAGCCGGTTCCCCTTTCCGAGGCGGAGATGGAGACGATTTTCCAGCAGATTGGGCAGGCCAAGGCGCGGCCGCGGCCCAAGTCGGTCTTTGAGGAGGGGGCGCCAGTCAAGATAACGGGCGGCCCCTTCGTCAATTTCCAGGGAATAGTGGAAGAGGTCAATCCCCAGCGCGGCAAGGTGCGCATCATGGTATCCATCTTCGGCCGGCAGACCCCGCTCGAGGTTGACTTCGAGCAGGTGGAGAAGATCTGATGGCGCCGCCGAAGAAGGTCACCGCCCTTGTCAAGCTCCAGATCCGTGCCGGAGCCGCCAACCCTGCGCCGCCGGTCGGGCCGGCCCTGGGCCAGCACGGCGTGAACATCATGGAGTTCTGCAAGCAGTTCAACGCGAAGACGGCCAACCAGGAAGGGTTGGTCATTCCCGTCGTCCTGACCGTTTACCAGGACCGCAGCTTTACGTTCATCACCAAGACGCCGCCCGTGGCCGTGCTCCTGAAGCGCGCCGCGGGGCTCGCGAAGGGTTCGGCGGAGCCCAACAAGACCAAGGTCGGGAAGGTCACACACCAGCAGGTGATGGAGATAGCCCGGCAGAAGATGCAGGATTTGAACTCGAGCACCATTGACGCGGCCGTTTCCCAGGTTGAGGGCACGGCACGTTCGATGGGGCTGGAGGTGACGGCCTGATGGCGGACCGGAGCAAGCGATTCGCGGGCGCAGCCACCCTGGTCGAGAAAGGGAAGCGCTATTCCCTTGATGAGGCGGTGGCCCTGGTGAAGAAGTGCGCCACGGCGAAGTTCGACGAGTCGGTCGAGCTGACGATGCGCCTCGGCATTGACCCCAAGCAGGCCGACCAGGGCGTGCGCACCTCCGTGGTCCTTCCCCATGGAACTGGAGCCAAGGTCCGGGTCCTGGTCCTGGCCAAGGGCGAGAAGGAGAAGGAGGCGCGGGAGGCCGGGGCCGACCACGCCGGCGGCGAGGAGCTCATCGAGAAGATATCGAAGGGCTGGCTGGACTTCGACATCGTCGTGGCGACCCCCGACCTGATGCGCGAGGTCGGAAAACTGGGAAAGGTGCTGGGACCGAAGGGGTTGATGCCCAACCCGAAGTCGGGAACCGTCACTTTCGACGTCGCGCGGGTGGTCAAGGAGTGCAAGGCGGGCCGCGTCGAGGTCCGCAACGACAGCTACGGAATCATACATACGTCCGTGGGTAAGGTCTCCTTCCCCGATGCCAACCTTTCGGGCAACATCCGCGCGGTAATGGAGGCCGTCATCAAGGCGCGGCCGCCTGCCTCGAAGGGCTCCTACCTTCGCCGGGTGTTCGTTTCCTCGACCATGGGACCGGGCCTGGAAATTGACACGCGCGCGTATGCGGCGGTGGAGGCGGTGGAATGACGGGCAACGGCAGCGGGTTCAAGGCGGAACGCGCGAAGATGCTCGGCGAGTTGCAGGAGCTCATCCGCTCGTCCGCGGGGATGGTCTTCATGGACTACCGCGGCCTGGACAGCACGGGGATGTACGAACTGCGCAAGACCCTCCGGCCCGCGGGAGTCCGCTTCAAGGTCGTCAAGAACACCCTGATGCGGCGGGCCTGCGACCTGGAGAAGGTCGACGGGGTCGGCAGCTGGCTGGTCTTCAACACCGCCGTGGCCTTTTGCGGTACGGACCCGGTGGCGGTGGTGAAGTCCCTGTCGGAGTTCTCGCGCTCCCACGAGCACGTGAAATTGAAGGGGGGCGTCATCGATGGAGCCCCGGTGGAACCGCAGGGCCTGAAGGCGCTGGCGGCCCTGCCGGGCAAGCGAGACATGCTGGCCAGGGCGGCAGGAACCATGAAAGGGATCCTTTCGCGTGGAGCCCGCGATTTTTCATGGCTTTTGGCGCGCCTGTCCCTGGATATGCGGGCGCATGTCCGGGCCAAGGGAGGCGCGTAAATCCGATGAATATGGGAATAGTTAACGTTCTCCAAGGAGGAGGGTCATGAGCAAGTTGAATCCACAGGAAGTCCTGGAAGACATGAAGTCCTGGACGCTGCTTCAGTTCAACGACTTTATCAAGTCGTTTGAGTCCGAGTTCGGCGTCTCAGCGGCGGCGGTCGTAGCGGCCGCGCCGGCGGCGGGTGCCGCGGCGGGCGGGGCAGGCGGGGCGGGTGGAGCGGCCACGGAGGCCGGCACCGTCAACGTCGTCCTTACTTCGGTTGGCGACAAGAAGATACAGGTCATCAAGGTTGTTCGCGAGGTCACCGGGCTGGGCCTGAAGGAAGCCAAGGACCTTGTGGACGGAGCGCCGAAGCCGGTGAAAGAGGGGCTGTCCCCCGAAGAGGCCGAGGCCATCAAGGCGAAATTCGCCGATTCAGGGGCGACCATAGAGATAAAGTGAGGCTGATTAATTGACCCGAAATCGCGACGCGATAGGTTCGCGGAGCCTCGGCTTCGGCAATGACCCGGAAGCCATGAGGTTCCGTTGCCGCATTTGCATGGCCTTCCAGGCCGTCGAGATGCCTTCCAGGAGGATGTCCGCCCGATGAAAAACGCCACACCACGAAAGGAGCTCGGGAAATTCAGGGAAATAATGGATGTGCCCAACCTTCTCGCCGTGCAGAAGGAGTCCTACGACGCCTTCCTGCAGAAGGAACTCCTTCCGGAGAAGCGCCGGGACACCGGCTTGCAGGGCGTATTCCACGACGTTTTCCCCATCCACGACATGGCCGACCTTTCCTACCTTGAGTTCGTCAGTTATACGCTTGGAACGCCGAAGATGATTCCGGAGGTCTGCCGCGAGCGCGGCGAGACCTTCGCGGCCCCCCTGAAGGCCACCCTGCGGCTGGTCGTATGCGAAAAGGACAAGGAAAAGGCGGGGTCGCTCCCGCAGGTCAGGGAGATAAAGGAGCAGGAGGTCTACCTGTGCGACCTTCCGCTCATGACCGAGAACGGAACCTTCATTATCAATGGCGCGGAGCGCGTGGTGGTCAGCCAGCTGCACCGCTCGCCCGGGCTGGTGTTCGAGAAGGACGAGGAGCGCTCGACCCAGTCGGGATCGAAGATGTTCGTGGCGCGCATAATCCCTTATCGCGGCATCTGGCTGGAGTTCGAGTTCGACCTGAACGGGATAATGTTTGCGAAGATCGACCGGCGCAAGAAGGTGCTCGCCTCGACCCTTCTCCGGGCCCTGCCCAGCGACCTGGTGCGGGAGCCGGACGATACCGAGGAGCCGCTTCCCCCGTTTGACAGCGATGAGAAGATACTGCGCCTTTTCTACGCGGTCGAGGACATTCCGGTAGAGAACATACCGCAGCGGCAGGAGGTGGTGGGAAAGGTCAACTACCGCGTAACCGCCTCGGCGATAGTCGATCCCGACACCGGGGAGATAATCGCCAAGGGGAACCGCCGCATCATGCTTTCCAAGGAAGGAAAGCTCATGGTGGAGGTGGCTGACCAGGACGAGTCCGGTAAGAAGCCGCTTCCCGCCATCGACGGCGTGCAATACGTCGAGAAGGATTTGTCTCCGCGAATCGAGGCCGTTCCGGTCCTGGTTGATTTCCGCGAGGACGACTTCTCAATCTGCGACACCCTGCGCGAGGACAAGTCAGCGAGCCACGAGGCGGCCCTGCAGGAGCTCCACCAGAAGATGTCTCCCACGGTTCCCTTCAACCGCCGGAACGCCGAGGAGGTTATCCGTTCCAACTTCCTCGGTTACCGGCGCCGTCCGCGGACCGACATGCCGGGGTCCGACCGCGTGAAAAAGTGCAAGTATGACCTGGGTGAGGTGGGGCGCGTCAAGGTGAACTCCCGGCTGAACCACGACGTGCCGGAGGGCGTGCTGCACCTTTCCTGCCGGGACATCGCGGAGACCATGAAAGCGCTGGTTACCCTCATGAACGAGGAGGGCAACGAGGACGACATCGACCACCTGGGCAACCGCCGCGTGCGCGCCATCGGGGAGCTCCTGGAGAACCAGTTCCGCATCGGCTTCGCGCGCGTGGTGAAAGCGGTCCGGACCCAGATGGGCGTGATGGACCTCCTGGATCCCAAGATGCTTCCCAACGCACTGCTGAACACCAAGCCGCTGGCGGCGGCGGTGAAGGGATTCTTCGCATCCAGCCAGCTGTGCCAGTTCATGGACCAGACCAACCCCCTGGCGGAGATAACGCACAAGCGGCGCCTCTCCGCCCTTGGGCCGGGCGGGCTTACGCGCGACCGCGCGGGTTTCGAGGTCCGTGACGTGCACCATTCCCACTATGGCCGTGTATGCCCCATCGAGACACCGGAAGGGCCGAACATCGGCCTCATCTCCTCGCTGGCCACCTACGCGCGCATTAACCGGCTCGGCTTCCTGGAGACGCCCTACCGGAAGGTGACAAACGGGAAGGTCAGCGACGATATTGCATACCTCGACGCGGACAAGGAGGACCGGAGCTTCATCGTGGAGGCCATGACTCCCATGGACACATCGGGGAAATTGACGAGCCCGCAGGTGTGGGCGCGCCACCGCGGCGACATCACCGAGGTGCCCCCGACCGCGGTCGACTACATGGACATCAGCCCCAAGCAGCTGGTTTCCGTGGCGACGGCGCTCATCCCGTTCCTGGAGCACGACGACGCCAACCGCGCACTGATGGGCTCAAACATGCAGAGGCAGGCCGTGCCGCTCGTCCGCACCGAGCCTCCGCTTATCGGGACCGGGATGGAGCGGGTAGTGGCGCGGGATTCCGGGATGGCGGTGGTGGCGAGGCGTGCCGGGACGGTGGCGTCCGTTGACGCTTCCCGCATCGTGATTTACGCGGACACGATCCGCGACAAGGAGAGCCATGTCACTGAGGCCGGCGGGGTGGACATATACAATATGGTCAAGTTCCAGCGGTCCAACCAGTCGACCTGCCTGAACCAGAAGCCGCTCGTGAAGAAGGGGCAGGGCGTCAAGACCGGCGAGGTCATCGCGGACGGTCCGGCCATGGCGGGCGGAGAGCTCGCGCTCGGCGCCGAGGTGCTTTGCGCGTTCATGCCGTGGCGGGGATACAACTTCGAGGACGCGGTCGTTATCAGCGAACGCCTGCTCAAGCAGGACATCTTCTCCTCCATCCATGTCGAGGAATACGAGGAGAAGGCCTGTGACACCAAGCTGGGGCCCGAGGAAATAACCCGCGACGTCCCCAATGTGTCAGAGGAAGCCCTGCGCAACATCGACGAAGACGGCCTGGCCCGCGTGGGCGCCGAGGTCGTGCCGGGTGACATCCTGGTGTCGCGCGTGGCGCCCAAGGGTGACACGGAGCAGACTCCCGAGGAGAAACTCCTGAGGGCAATCTTCGGCGAGAAGGCGGAGGATGTGCGGGACACCTCGCTGCGCGTTCCCCCCGGGGTTGACGGGAAGGTGCTGCGGAAGAAGATATTCGCCCGCAAGAACCGTGAGGAACGCCTGAAGAGCCGCGACCTGTCCGAGATAAAGGCCCTGGAAGCGGACAAGGAGTGCCGCATCGAGGCTTGCAAGAAGCGCTATGAGGGCGAGATCGCTGACCGGGAGGCGGAGCTCGCCGAGAAGCTGAAGGGCGTAAGCGAGGATTCCCCCAAGGCGGTTTCCCTGCGTGAGGGTAATCGTGAGGCGCTGGTTCGCATGCGCCAGCTCCTGGCCGAGGAGACCGAGGCCATCGAGCGGGAGGTCAAGGAGGAGATAGAGAGGATAAAGAAGGGGGACGAGCTCCTTCAGACCGTCCTGAAGCTGGCCAAGATATACATAGCCAAGAAGCGCCGCATATCGGTCGGCGACAAGGTGGCGGGCCGCCACGGAAACAAGGGTGTCGTGGCGCGGATACTGCCCGAGGAGGACATGCCGCACCTGCCGGATGGAACGCCGGTGGATATGGTGCTCAATCCGCTGGGTGTGCCGTCGCGGATGAACGTGGGTCAGATATACGAGACCCACATGGGCTGGGCCGCGCAGAAGATGGGAAGGCGTGTGGCGTGTCCCGTATTCGATGGCGTCAAGGGCGACGACATCCGGGCGTGGCTTCGCGAAGCGGGCCTGCCGGAGGACGGCAAAGTCATCCTTTACGACGGATACACCGGGGAACCCTTCGAGCAGCCCGTGACCGTCGGATACATATACATGATGAAGCTGGTCCACCTGGTTGAGGGCAAGATACACGCCCGTTCCACGGGCCCCTACTCGCTGGTATCCCAGCAGCCGCTGGGAGGCAAGGCGCAGTTTGGCGGGCAGCGTTTCGGAGAGATGGAAGTCTGGGCGCTGGAGGGGTATGGCGCCGCGCACACCCTCCAGGAGATCCTCACCGTGAAGAGCGACGACGTGACGGGGCGCGCCAAGGTCTATGAGGCCCTGGTGAAGGGCCAGAACGTTCCGCCTCCGGGCATTCCGGAGTCGTTCAACGTGCTGGTGAAGGAATTGCAGAGCCTGGGCCTTAACGTGGAGATTTCGTCGGAATCCCGGCAGAAGCCCGCGCGCAAGGGGCGCGAGGAGAAGCCCGAGGACATCCTTGGGCTCAAGCTGCCCGAAAGGCAGGAGGTGTAGCCATGGCGAGGGAGCGCGCCGGATTCGCGAAAGGGTTCCTCTCCGACGGCCGTGACGCGACCGTCATCAGGCTGAGCCTGGCTTCCCCCGAGGTCATCCACTCGTGGTCGCGCGGCGAGGTGAAAAAGCCCGAGACCATCAACTACCGGACCTTCAAGCCGGAACGCGACGGACTCTTCTGCGAGCGTATCTTCGGCCCGGTCAAGTCGTGGGAATGCTCCTGCGGAAAATACAAGAAGCTCCGCCACAAGGACATCATCTGCGACCGGTGCGGCGTGGAGGTCGTGGATTCCAAGGTCAGGCGCGACCGCATGGGGCACATCGAGCTGGCGGCGCCGGTCGCCCACGTGTGGTTCGTCCGGAGCGTCCCGAGCCGGATGGCGGTCATGCTCGGGATATCGGGGCGGGAGCTCGAGAAGGTCATCTACTACGAGCAGTTCATCGTCCTTGACCCCGGCAAGACCGGGCTGAAGCGGCGCGCCCTTCTGAACGAGGGCGAGTTCAGGAAGATACAGCAGGAGATTCACGGGCGCACCCTCAAGGCGAAGATAGGCGCGGAGGCCATCCGCGACCTCCTGCGCGAGGTCGACCTCAACACCCTTTCGAAGCTCCTCCAGATCGCCATGGTCCTTCCAATCTCCATGGATGACCTCGAACTCCGGGTCGCCTTCGAAGAGGCCTACGTCGTCATGGATCCCGGCAAGAGCGGGATGAAGAAATACGAGGTCATTTCCGAGAAGGAGTTCCGCGGGGCCCAGGGCAAGGCCGGACTGAAGGCCAAGACGGGGGCCGAGGCCATCCGGGACCTTTCGAAGGAAGCTGAGGTGCTCCAGAAGTCGAAGGACAAGAAGGACATCTCCACCCAGAAAATGAAGGAGCTCCTCCGCCGCCTCAAGGTGGTGGAGGCGTTCCGGCGCTCCACGAACCGCCCCGAGTGGATGGTCCTTGACGTCCTCCCGGTCCAGCCGCCCGACTTGCGTCCGCTGGTCCCGCTCGACGGCGGGCGGTTCGCCACGTCGGACCTCAACGACCTCTACCGCCGTGTCATCAACCGCAACAACCGGCTGAAGCGCCTGATCGAGATAAAGGCCCCGGAAATAATCATCCAGAACGAGAAGAGGATGCTCCAGGAATCCGTTGACGCCCTCTTTGACAACGGCCGCGGCGGCCACGTGGTCAAGGGTACGGGGAACCGCCCGCTGAAGTCGCTGTCCGACATGCTGAAGGGCAAGCCGGGCCGGTTCCGGCAGAACCTGTTGGGGAAGCGCGTCGACTACTCGGGGCGCTCCGTAATCGTGGTCGGGCCGGACCTGAAATTGCACGAGTGCGGCCTTCCCAAGGAGATGGCCCTGGAGCTCTTCAAGCCATTCATCATCCGCAAGCTCGAGGAGCGCGACTATGTCACCACCATCAAGAGCGCGAAGAAACTGGTGGAGCGCTCCAGCCCGGAGGTATGGGATGTCCTGGAGGAGGTCATCGAGGAGCATCCGGTCATGCTGAACCGGGCCCCGACCCTCCACCGACTGTCCGTACAGGCCTTCCAGCCCATCCTCGTCGAGGGGAAGGCCATCCAGATACACCCGCTGGTTTGCGCGGCGTTCAACGCCGACTTTGACGGGGACCAGATGGCGGTTCACGTGCCGCTTTCCGTGGAGGCGCAGCTGGAAGCCCGGCTCCTCATGATGGCGACGAACAACATACTTTCACCGGCCAACGGCGCCCCCATCGTCGGGCCGACCCAGGACATGGTGATGGGGATCTACTACCTCACGGCCATGCCCAAGATCGAAACGCCGCGGGTCGGGCGCATCGCGGGAAGCAAGGGCAATGGAGACAACGCCTTTGCGGTGTATACCCCCGCCGAGGTGGAGCAGCTCTATGACCACCGTCGCGTCGGGCTGCACGACCGCGTCCGGGTGCGCTACGGGGGCTGGGCGACGGTGTGGTCCACGGTCGGCCGCGTCCTCTTCACGACGATCCTGCCGGACCGGATCAAGTTCCCCATTCCCGTCGGGGTCCGCATAGACAATCTGGGCGGCATCATCGACATCAAGGAGGAGTTCGTTGGACTCGGCAAGGGCATCCTGACCAAACTGATTGAATACTGCTACCACAACCTGGGCAAGACCGAGACCATCAAGTTCCTCAACGGGCTGAAGAAGATCGGGTTCGAATTCGCCACGCGCTGCGGCGTCACGGTCGGGCTGGAGGACATGCCCGACATCGACGCGAAGCACATCGGCGACATACCCGACATCAAGACCAAGGAGGACATCGTAAAGGCGGCCCGGCAGAAGGTGGACGACGTCTACCTCAAGTACCAGAAGAACGCCATCACCGAGCGCGAACGCTACAAGAACGTCATAGACATCTGGACGCAGGCGACCAACGACGTGACGACCGCCATGCGGAAGATCATGGAGAAATCCATGGGCGGCCTGAACCCCATCCACATGATGGCCCACTCGGGCGCCCGCGGACGCGAGGACCAGGTGCGCCAGCTGGCTGGAATGCGCGGCCTGATGGCCCGCCCCCAGCAGCGCATTACCGGCGACGTGGGGGAAATCATCGAGTTCCCCATCGTCTCCAACTTCAAGGAAGGGCTTAGCGTGTTTGAGTATTTCACCTCGACGCACGGCGCCCGGAAGGGTCTCGCCGACACCGCGCTTAAGACCGCGGACGCGGGATACCTGACCAGGCGCCTGGTGGATGTGGCGCAGGACGTGAAGATAGTCGAAGAGGACTGCGGGACCATCAACGGAATCGTGGCGAAGGCGATCGGGCGCCCCGGCTACAAGGACAAGAAGGACGAGTTGCGGGAGCGCATCGAGGGGCGCACGGTCGTTGACAACATCGTCTGTCTCATCACCGACGGCGAAGAGGTCCGCGAGGAGGTTCTCATCCAGGCCGGCAAAATGATCAGCCGCGAGACCGCCAACCTCATAGCCGAAAACATTGACAGCGTCGTCATCCGCTCGGTCCTGACCTGCGAGTCCAAGCATGGCCTGTGCGCCAAGTGCTACGGGAAGGACCTGGCTACGGGCCGTGAATACGTCGGTGACGACATTCGCCGACGGCTCGGGGAGCTCTACCGGCGGGAGATAGACAGGGAGCATCGGGACGTCTTTACCCCCGAGGCGGAAGAGCGCCTTTACAACGTGCTGGCCCGGAGGCTGTTGGGCAAGCCGGGTCTTTTATTCACACGGGAGGCCTTTGCCGGCGTGCACGCGTTGTTCAAGGAAAAGTACCAGGAGAGCGCGGGGAAATTGTCGGTTGGCGACATCCTGTCGAAGTTCCAGAAGGATGTGGACGCCCTCCTCGGGATTGACGCCGACCTGGTGTCGCTCGGCGAGGCGGTCGGTGTCATTGCCGGCCAGTCCATCGGCGAGCCGGGGACCCAGCTGACCCTGCGGACCTTCCACGTCGGCGGAACGGCGAGCCGCGTCATCAGTGAGCCGCGGCTGATGGCAAACCTGGTCCGCGACGGCGGCTCCGGCCGGGGCGACGAGCACAAGGCCATGTCGGGCGTCGTCAAGTATGACGACAAACTGGTTACGGTGAACCCGGGGGGGAAGCAGACGCGGATATCCAACCGCGGCAATGTCCGGATAATCGATGCGGAGACCGCCGACAAGCCGGAGAAGGACTGGCGCATCCTCCAGGACATCAGCATTCCCGAGAACATTCCGCTGGGCGCCGTCCTCCTGAAGAAGAACGGCGACCATGTGAAGCACAAGGAAATCGTGGCCAGTTGGAACCCCTACACGGTGTCCATATTCGCCCAGGCCGACGGCATCGTCCGGTGGAAGGACATCCTCGAGGGCAAGACGATGCAGGTGGAGGAAGTAACCGAATTCGACGTGAAGACGCGGTCAAACCAGACGCGGACCTACCGGCGCATCATCGAGCCCAAGGACCCGGGGGACCGGGTCCTGCACCCCCAGATCCAGCTGGAGACCCCGGACGGCACGGTCCATTCGTATTCGGTTCCGGTCGGCGCGAACCTCGTGGCGACGGACGGGTCCAAGGTGGAAGCCTGCGACGACCTGGCCCAGATACCGCGCGAGGAGCACCGGACGGGCGACATCACCGGCGGGTTGCCGCGTGTCGCGGAGCTCTTCGACGCGCGCCGCCCGAAGAACTGCGCCGTCATCTCGGAGATAGAGGGAGCCATCCGGATATACCGGGTCAAGCTCCGCGTCACCGGGGCGAAGGGCGAGATGCGGGAATATCTGGTGCCCGAGGGGTACCGCCTCGAGATTCGCAGCGGGGACAAGGCTTCCTCCGGCCAGCAAATTGCGGTGGGCCAGGGCGAGCCGGTGGTTTCGGAGATTGACGGGACCGTCAGCGTCCTGGACCAGGGCGCGCGCAAGGTGCAGGTCGTGCCCCCCAAGGGAACGGCGCGGGAATACCTGATACCGCCCGGCCGGCACCTGGAGGTCCGCAACGGCGACAAGGTCCGGGCGGGCGACCCCCTGACGGACGGCTCCATCGACCCGCACGACGTGCTCGAGGCGGGAGGCCGTGAACAGGTGCAGGACTTCCTCGTCAACAAGATCCAGGAGGTCTACCGCCTGCAGGGCGTTACGATAAACGACAAGCACATCGAGGTCATCATCCGGCAGATGCTCCGGAAGGTGACCATCTCGGACCCGGGAGACACCACCTTCCTGGTCGGCCAGCCGGTCGACAAGGCGCGGTTCATGGAAGAGAACGCCCGCGTCCACGAAAAGGGCGGGCGGCCCGCCAAGGGTAAGGACATCCTGCTGGGCATTACCCGGTCCGCGCTGTCGACAGAGTCCTGGGTTTCGGCCGCATCCTTCCAGGAGACCACCCGTGTCCTCGCCGAGGCCGCGGTACAGGGCTTGGAAGACAAGCTGGCCGGTTTGAAGGAGAACGTTATCATGGGGCACCTGATATCCGCGGGCACCGGCTTCTTCGACGAGGAAGAGGTCGGCCTGGACATGCCCAAGGAGCTGGAGACCCCGCCAACCGCCGCCACCATCTCGGCCCGCATGGACAAGGCCCTCGAAGAGGCGGTCGCGGAAAAGGCGCCCGAGGCGGCGCCGGAAAAGGAGCCGGAATAATGCCAACTGTCATGCAGCTGATCCGCCACCCCCGGGAGCGGAAGCGCGGCCGCTCGCGCTCCCCGGCCCTGCAGTCGTCGCCCTTCAAGCGCGGCGTCTGCCTCGTCGTGAAGACCGTGACGCCCAAGAAGCCCAACTCCGCGCTGCGCAAGGTCGCGCGCGTCCGCATGAGCAACGGAATCGAGGTCACGGCCTACATCCCGGGCATCGGGCACAACCTGCAGGAGCACTCCATCGTCATTGTGCGCGGCGGTCGGGTGAAGGACCTGCCGGGCGTGCGTTACCACATCGTCCGCGGCGTTCTGGACACCGCGGGCGTGGCGGACCGGCGGCGGAGCCGGTCGAAATATGGCGCCAAGAGGCCGAAGAAGGGCGAAGGCGCGGAGGCGGCGGCCAATGCCTAGACACGGCCCCGCCGAACACCGCGACGTCAGCGCCGATACCAAGCACCAGAGCAAGTTGGTGACCAAGATCATCAACTTCCTCATGCGAAAGGGCGACCGGGCCACGGCGGAGAAGCTGATGTACGCCGCAATGGACATCATGGAGAAGAAGGGAATGAGTTCCATAAACGTGGTCAAGCAGGCCGTGGAGAACGCCAAGCCGGTCCTGGAGGTCAGGCCCCGCCGGGTGGGCGGCGCGAACTACCAGGTTCCCGTCGAAGTGAGGCCGGAGCGGCGCACGGCGCTGGCCCTCCGCTGGCTTCTGGCCTCGGCGCGGGCCCGGCCGGAGAAGGATATGGCGGAGAAGTTCGCGTCGGAGCTCACGGAAGCGGCCTCGGGAACCGGCGGCGCGGTAAGGAAGAAGGAAGAAGTGCACAAGATGGCGGAATCCAACCGGGCGTTTGCCCATTACCGGTGGTGAGGAAATGGCGCGAAAGATAGAGCTCGCCCGCCTCCGCAACATCGGCATCGTCGCCCACATCGACGCGGGAAAGACGACGACGACGGAGCGCATCCTCTTCTACGCCGGACGCATCCACAAGATCGGAAACGTGGACGACGGGAACACCCAGATGGACTGGATGGCGCAGGAACGCGAGCGCGGCATCACCATTACCGCGGCCGCGACGACGCTTTCCTGGATGGACCACACCATCAATATCATCGACACACCCGGCCACGTGGACTTCACCGTGGAGGTGGAGCGGAGCCTCCGGGTCCTTGACGGGGCCGTCATCGTCCTGGACGCCTCGGCGGGGGTCGAGCCACAGTCGGAGACGGTGTGGCGCCAAGCCGACAAGTACCACGTGCCGCGCATCATCTACATCAACAAAATGGACAAGATCGGGGCGAACTTCGCGGCCTCCTGCCTCAGCGTCATTGAGAAGCTCGGCGCAAAGCCGGTGCCCCTCCAGCTGCCGATAGGGGTGGAGGGCACCTTCGTGGGCGTGGTGGACCTTGTCCGCATGAAGGAGCTCATCTGGAAGGATGAGACGAAAGGCAAGGACTACGAGATCCTGCCCGTCCGTCCTGAGCTTGCCGACGCCGCGAAGAAGGCCCGCGAGCACATGATCGACTCGATCGCCGAGTTCGACGACGCGGTCATGCACAAGTACCTCGAGGCACACGACATTTCCGAGGAGGATATTTACCTGTGCATCCGGAAGGGAACCCTGCAGTACAAGATCGTCCCGACGTTCTGCGGAACCTCCTTCCGGAACCGCGGCGTCCAGCCGCTGCTCGACGCGGTGATCCGTTACCTCCCGTCACCGCTGGATACCCCGCCGCTCCAGGCCCTCGGCGAGAACAACGGGACGCCCATCATAATCAAGGCATCCGACGACGAGAAGTTCATCGGGCTCGCCTTCAAGATCGCGGTCGACCCGTTCGTCGGCAAGCTGACCTACGTGCGGGTGTACGCGGGCACGCTCGAATCCGGCTCCTATATCAGCAACACGACGCGGGGGGCAAAGGAGCGCGTCGGCCGCCTGCTCATCATGCACGCCGACAAGCGCGAGGATGTGGAGGAGGCCCGCACCGGCGACATCGTCGGCGTGGTCGGGTTCAAGGACACCAAGACGGGCGACACGCTCTGTCCCGAAGGCACGACCATGTACCTGGAGGCCCCGACCTTCCCCGAGCCGGTCATCTCGCTGGCCATCGAGCCGAAGACCAAGGCTGACCAGGAGAAGATGGGCATGGCGCTTAACCGCCTTTGCGACGAGGATCCCACCCTCAAGGTGCAGGTGGACTCCGAGACCCAGCAGACCCTCATCAAGGGGATGGGCGAACTGCACCTGGAGATAATCGTGGACCGCATGAAGCGGGAGTTCAACGTGCAGACGAACACCGGCCGTCCGCAGGTGGCCTACAAAGAGGGCATCCGGAAGGCGGCCGAGGCGCGCGGGAAATACATCAAGCAGACCGGGGGACACGGCCAATACGGGGACGTCAGGATACGCCTCGAGCCGATAAACACGGGAAAGGGCTACGAATTCGAGAGCGAAATTGTGGGCGGCGTCGTGCCCCGGGAATACTGGCCGGCCGTGGACAAGGGCATCCGCGAAGCCAAGGAGAACGGTGTCATCGCGGGCTATCCTGTGGTAGACTTCCGGGCGGTCCTTTTCGACGGCTCGTTCCACGATGTTGACTCATCTGAGATGTCGTTCAAGATCGCCGCTTCCATGGCGTTCAAGGAGGCGGTTCAGCAGGCGGGTCCATACGTGATGGAGCCCATCATGGACCTGGAGGTCGTGACCCCCGAGGAGTTCATGGGCGAGGTTATCGGCGACCTCAACGCGCGCCGTGGCCAGATCCAGGAGATGGGCATGCGCGGCAATGCGCGGGTGGTCAGGGCGCTCGCGCCGCTGGCCGAGATGTTCGGGTATACCACGGCCCTGCGCTCGCTGACGCAGGGGCGCGCCACCTCGACGATGGAGTTCAAGAAGTATGAAGAGGTGCCGAAGCAGGTTTCGGAAGCGATTATTGCCCGGTTCAAGGGGCGGAAAGGATAGGCGTCATGCAAAAGATAAGGGTAAAACTCAAGGCCTTCGACCACAGGATGCTGGACCAGTCCGCAGTGGACATCGTCGAGACGGTGAAGCGGATGGGGGCGAACGTTTCCGGCCCCATCCCGCTCCCCACCAACATCGAGCGGTTCACCGTGCTGCGTTCCCCGCACGTCGATAAAAAGTCGCGCGAGCAGTTCGAGATACGGACGCATCGGCGACTCCTGGACATCCTCGACCCGACCACCAAGACGGTGGACGCCCTAATGAAGCTGGAGCTCCCGGCGGGCGTCGGTGTCGAGTTGATCATCCTATAGGAAGGTACGATGCCCACGGGACTCGGACTCATCGGGCAGAAGGTGGGGATGACCCAGGTGTTTGACTCCGTCGGCCGTGCCGTAGGGGCGACGGTCATCCAGGCGGGGCCCTGCACCGTGATCCGTCTTCGCCAGGCGGACGGCGACGGCTACTGCGCGGTCCAGGTCGCCTTCCGCGAGGAGGCGAAGCCCGAAAAGCTCGGCAAGGCGGATGCGGGGCAGTTCGCGAAGGTCAGCCTGCCCGCCCACCGCGTTCTGGCGGAATTCCGGGTGGTTGGCCAGAAGGTTCCGGAGGGGTTCGAGGCGGGCACGAAGGTGACCGTCGACCTCTTCAAGGAAACCAGGCGGGTGGATGTCCAGGGCGAGGCCAAGGGCGCGGGCTTCCAGGGCGTGGTGAAGCGGCATGGATTTGCGGGAGGTCCCGACTCCCACGGCTCGATGCAGCATCGCGCGCCCGGCTCGGTGGGCTCCTCCACTGACCCCGGACACACCCTGCGGGGAACCCGGATGGGCGGCCGCATGGGCGGCCGCAACTCCACTTCCCAGAACCTGGAAGTCCTGTCCATCGACGCCGCGCACAACCTCCTGGTGGTGAAGGGGGCCGTGCCGGGCGCCATGGGGACGCTGGTTCGCATCACCCCCACGACGAGGAGGAGGGCCCCGTCCTCCCGGCGGCTCAGCGTGGAAGTCCGGGAAATCGAGGGCGCCAAGACCGCGGCCAGGAAGGCGGCGAAGAAATGAGCGAAACCCCGGGCATTCCTTCCTTCACCCCCGCGGGTGAGCCGTCCGGTTCGACGGCCGTTCCAGCGGAGTTCGCTGGGCCGTCGCGCGCCCATGCCGTCTGGCTTGCGGTCACGCGGCAGATGGCCAACGCGCGTCCTGGTACCCATCAAACAAAGACCCGCGGTGAGGTTTCCGGAGGCGGAAAGAAGCCGTGGAAGCAGAAGCACACCGGACGGGCGCGGCAGGGGTCCACGCGGTCGCCGCAGTGGCGGCACGGCGCCGTGATATTCGGGCCCCGGCCCCGGAAATATTCGAAGCACCTTCCGGAGCAGGTGCGCAAGCTGGCCATGCGTGGCGCAATTGCGGATAAAGTGCGCTCCGGTCTGGTTATGGTGCTCGGCGGCCTGGACGGGCTGTCGGGCACGAAGTCAGCCGCCGCCTTGCTGAAGAAGGTCGGGGCGGAGCGGGGCGCGCTGGTTATCCTGCCCTCGGTAAGCGTTGACGCGGCCCGGGCGTTCCGCAACATCCCCGGCGTGCGCGTCGATGTGGCCTCCGCCGCCTCGGTCTACGACATCTTGAAATACCACCACGTCATTTTCGTGAACGGGGCGTTGGATATGCTGGCGAAGCGTTGCGGAGGGGAAGCATGACCCATTCGACGGTCCGTAGGAACGGACGCGCGCAGGAGCGCGAGCGCTCACTTATATTCGGGTCTTACGGGGCATGGGTGTTCGGGCTTCCTCGACGCTCGCTCAGGGTTCCGACGACCTTGGGAGTTGAACTGTGAGGCTGGAAGGCGAGTTCTCCGTCCTCATGCGGCCCCTCGTATCCGAGAAGACCTCGAAACTGGCCCAGTTCGGCCAATACGTCTTCCTCGTGCACAAGGACGCCAACAAGACGCAGGTCAAAGAGGCGGTTCAGAAGGCGTTCAAGGTCAAAGTCGTCAACGTCAGGACCATGAACCGTCCGGGAAAGCTGAAGCGGCGGGGCTGGCGCTGGGTGCGGCGTTCAACCCAGAAGCGGGCCATCGTTACCCTGGCCAAGGGGTCCCAGCTGGACCCGACGGCGATTAAATAAGGGGGGCATTATGCTAAAATTTACGAAACCAACATCTCCCTCCCGGCGGGGCCGTAGTTACCTCGTCGTGGAAGGGGCGTACCGGGGAGGCCCGGACAAGGGACTGAGCGAGCGGCTCCGCAACCGCGGCGGTCGCAACGCGCTGGGCCGGATTACCGCGAGGCATCGCGGGGGCGGCCATGCCTATGTCTACCGCAACGTCGACTTCAAGCGGGACAAGAGAGGCATTCCGGCTTTCGTCGAGCGCATCGAGCGCGATCCCGGCAGGAGCAGCCTCATCGCCCTGCTGCGGTATGCGGACGGCGAGCGGCGGTATATCCTGGCACCCGATGGCATGAAGGCGGGCGACCGCGTTATAGCGGCCCCCGACGCCGAGATAAAACCGGGTAACGCGCTTCCGCTGGAGGGCATTCCGGCGGGCATTCCGGTGCACAACGTCGAGCTGGTTCCGGGACGTGGGGGCAAGATGGCCCGCAGCGCCGGCATGGTGGTGCAGATAACAGCCAAGGAAGGGCGATACGCCTTCCTGAAGCTCCCCTCGGGAGAGGTTCGCAAGGTTCCGCTGGCATGCTACGCGACGATAGGCCAGGTCGGAAACCTCGACTGGGAGAACGTGGTCTATGGAAGTGCGGGGCGCATCAGGTGGACCGGGCGCCGGCCGTTCGTCCGCGGGGCCGCGATGAACCCGGTGGACCACCCTCACGGAGGCGGGGAAGGTAAGGCTGGCGCGGGCCGGCCGCCCTCGTCGCCGTGGGGACAGAAGGCCAAGGGACTCAAGACCCGGAAGCCCAGGCTTTCGGACAAGTGGATTGTAACCAGGAGGAAGTGAAGTAATGGGAAGGTCGCTGAAGAAGGGCCCGTTCTCGGACGCGAAGCTGCTCAAGCACGTCGAGGCGGCGAGGAAGGCGGGCGACAAGCGCGTCATCAAGACGTGGTCGCGCCGTTCCACCATTGTTCCCGAGATGGTGGGTCTCACGTTTGCCATTTACAACGGCAAGAAATTCATCCCCGTCTACGTGACCGAGAACATGGTCGGCCACAAGCTCGGGGAGTTTAGCCCGACCCGCGTCTTCAAGGCGCACGGCATGCATACCGAAAGGTCCTCGGCGCTGACATGACCCATTCGACTCGCTCACTCATTCTCTGGTCATGCGGGGCATGTTTGCTCGAACCTTCTCGACGCTCTCGGGGCACGGGAGTGCCCGCGGCCAGGAGGCCGAGCAGGGTCATGCTGAGCGAGCGTCATCATGGAGCGTCACGTAATGCCCTGATTTATCCGAGCGCAAGAAAGCGAGTCGAAGCATGATCGCCCGGGCGCATCTTCATTCCTTCCGCCAGCCGGCCCGCAAGGTCCGGGTGCTCCTCGACCTCATCCGGGGAAAACCGGTCGAGGAGGCCTTTCGCCTGCTGTCGTTTGCCCGCAAAAGGCCTGCCGAGGATGTGCTGAAGCTGCTCCGCTCCGCCGTGGCCAACGCGGGCCAGAAGGGCGAGCATCCCACCACGTCGCTGTATGTGAGCGGAGCCTGGGCCGATGGCGGGCTCATGTGGAAGAAGATGGAACCCAAAGCCATGCTCCGCAACGGAATCATGAAAAGGAGAACCAGTCACGTGACGATAGAGGTTGACGAAATCGGTGGAACCGGCGGGGCCGCGGCGGGCGGGGGAGGGGCCTGATGGGACAGAAGGTAAATCCCGTCGGACTGCGCCTCGGCATCATCAGGTCGTGGTATTCGCGGTGGTTCGCGGACCGGGCCAACTACACCACGTTTCTCCACGAGGACCTGAAGCTCCGCCAGTACATAAAGAGCCGCATGTACCAGGCGGGCATATCCACCATCGACATCGAGCGCACCTCGCAGAAGGTCATAATCAACATCCACTCCGCCAAGCCCGGCATGGTTATCGGGAAGAGGGGCGTTGAAATTGAGCAGCTGCGGGCGGAGTTGCAGCAGAAGACCGGACGGCAGGTATTCGTGAACATCCATGAGGTGCGGGTGCCGGAGGTTGACGCCCAGCTGGTTGCGGAAAACATCGCGGCGCAACTCATGAAGCGCGTTTCCTACCGCCGTGTCATGAAGAAGTCGGCGCTTTTGGCCATGCGGGCGGGGGCCAAGGGCGTGAAGATTGCCTGCGGTGGGCGCCTGGGCGGCGCGGAAATCGCACGCTACGAGCGCGACGTCCTTGGCAAGGTTCCCCTGCACACCTTGCGCGCGGAAATTGACTATGGCCATGCGACTTCCTTCGCGACCTACGGCACCAGCGGGGTCAAGGTGTGGATTTACAAGGGCGACGTCATGTTCTCGCGGCGCAAGGCGGTTCCAGTCGCGCCCGGGACCGTTGTTGCCAAGAAGGAGGGCGCGTAGCCGTGCTCCTCATGCCCAGCCGGGTCAAGCATCGCAAGGAACAGCGGGGACGCCGCCGCGGTATGTCTAAGGGCGCCACTTCGCTGGCGTTCGGCTCGTATGGCCTCAAGGCGGAGGAAACCTGCTGGATGACCAGCAAGCAGATTGAGGCGATGCGTGTCTGCATCACCCGGGGGCTCAAGAAGGGCGGCAAGCTGTGGATACGGCTTTTCCCGGCCAAACCCGTTTCCGCCAAGCCACTCGAAACCCGCCAGGGCAAGGGCAAGGGCGCCCCGGCCTTCTGGGTCGCCGTGGTGAAGCGGGGACGGGTGCTTTGCGAGGTCGACGGGGTTGCCCCCGAAATAGCCCGCAATGCCCTGCGGCAGGCGGGTCACAAGCTGCCCATCAGGACGCGGGTCGTCGAAAGCCATATTGAAGGGGGATTGGTCCAATGAAGAGGATCGCGGAAATGAAGAAACTGACGTTGCCGGAGTTGGAGGAAAAGGCGCGCACCTTGCGGCGTTCGCTCTTCATCCTGCGCACCCAGCACGGGCAGGGACAGCTGGCCAAGCCGGGGCAGATGAGGCAGGCGCGCCGCGACCTGGCGCGCGCACTGACGATGGCCGGCGAGAAGAGGCGCGAGGGAGCGGGGAAATGAAGGAAGCCGAAGGCATTGTCATAAGCGCGAAGATGAACAAGACCGTCGTGGTGCGGGTGGAACGGCTTGTCCAGCATCCCCGCTTCAAGCGGTATGTGGTTCAGCGGACCAAGCTCAAGGCGCGCGACGAAAAGGGGTGCAAGGAAGGAGACGTGGTAAGGATCGTGAGCATCCGTCCCATCAGCAAGGAAGTCTGCTGGCGGGTCACGGGCATCGTGGGCCGCCGCGCCATACCGGACGCCCCCACGGATGGAGTGGCGGGTTGATCCAGACGCTGTCCGTACTCGACGTGGCCGACAATTCCGGCGCGAAGCGTGTGCTGTGCATCCGCGTCATGGGTGGCGGCAACCGCCGCACCGCGTCGCTGGGAGACGTAATCATCGCATCGGTCCGGGAGGCCATCCCGACCGGGGCGGTGAAGGACCACGAGGTGGTCCACGCCGTGATTGTCAGGACCGCGAAGGAGGTCCGCCGCGCGGACGGCAGTTACGTGAAATTCGACGACAACAGCGCCGTCATACTGGGAGACGGCCTGAACCCGAGGGGGACCCGGATTTTCGGGCCGGTGGCGCGGGAACTGCGCGACCGCAGCTTCACGAAGATAATCTCCCTCGCGCCGGACGTGGTGTAGCCGTGGAACCGGTACTGCATATCCGGAAAGGCGACTACGTCACGGTCCTGGCGGGCGGCGACAAGGGAAAGACCGGCCGGGTCAAGGTCGTCATGCCGCGCAAGGGGCAGGCAATCGTGGAAAAGGTCGGCGTGGTCAAGAAGAACACGCGTCCGACGCAGAAGAATCCGCAGGGGGGAATTATCGAACTGGAAAAACCCGTTCCCGTTTCGCGCCTCATGGTGGTGTGCATGCATTGCCGCCGTCCCACGAGGCTTAAGCGCATCAGGCTCGCCAGCGGCGACAAGGTCCGTGTCTGCCGGCACTGCAACGAGCAGTTGGACAAGGTCTGATATGGCCACATTGCTCGATCTCTACCGCAAGGAGGTTCGCAAGAAACTCGCCGGGGATTTCAAGCTGAAGAACGCCCTGGCCGCCCCGAAGCTCGTGAAGATAGTGGTGAACATGGGCGTCGGCGAGGCGTCGCAAAACACCAAGGAGATGGACGCCGCCATGGAACAGCTTGCGGTTATCACGGGCCAGCACCCGGTGATTCGCCGGGCGAAGAAGTCCATTTCGAACTTCAAGCTGCGGAAGGGGCAACCCGTGGGATGCCTGGTCACCCTGCGGGGTCCCCGGATGTACGAGTTTTTTGAGCGGCTGGTGCGGTTCGCCCTTCCGCGGATCCGTGACTTCCGGGGCCTGCCGGTTGATTCATTCGATGGGCGGGGGAACTACACCTTTGGCGTCAAGGAGCAGGTAATATTTCCGGAAATTGAGTATGACAAAATCGACAAAGTCCGTGGGATGGACATCACCTTCGTTACTGACGCGGGGAGTGACGAGCCCGCCCGCGCTCTTTTTTCCGCACTTGGCCTGCCTTTTGTGCGGCCGAAGGGTTGAGGAGGATTAGATGGCGCGAAAATCATTGATTGCGAAAGCGAAGCGCGAGCCCAAATTCAAGGTGAGGAAGTACAACCGGTGCCCCTTGTGCGGCCGGTCACGGGCGTTCATGACGCGCTTCCAGATGTGCCGCATCTGCTTCAGGAACCTTGCCCTCGAGGGCTACATCCCCGGCGTGACCAAGGCTTCATGGTGAGGGCTTCCTAGATGCCGTCGACCGATCCCATCGCCGACCTCCTGGTTGCACTGAGCAACGCCTCGCGCGTCCGCCATGACCGTACCACGCTGCCCGATTCGCGCGTGGCGAAGGCCATCCTGGCCGCCCTGCAGGGTGAAGGCTTCATCCGGTCCTTCCGGGCCCTTCCCGGCAAGGGCGCTTCCCGCCGCATCGAGGTTTGCCTGGCCTACGGCCCCAAGCGCGAATGCCTGCTCAACGGGACCACCCGCATAAGCACTCCCGGGCGGCGCGTCTACGTGGGGCTGGCCGGACTCAAACCCCTGTTGCGGCGCCTCGAGGTGCCCTTCCTTTCGACCCCGCAGGGAATCATGACCGGGGCGCAAGCGTTCTCCCGCAAGATCGGCGGGGAACTGCTCTGCGTGGTGTGGTAGCCCCGTGTCACGCATAGGCCGCATGCCCATCAGCATCCCGCCGAAGGTGACCGTGCAGGTCGCCGGGGACGAGGTGCGGGTGGACGGCCCGGGCGGGAAGCTTGCCTGGCCCCTTCCGCCCGGAGTCAAACTGGCGGTGAAGGACGGGAAATGCCTTGCGGAAATCGACTCCACGGTACGCCTGAAGGAGCGGGAACTGTCATCGCGGCATGGGCTGGTCCGGGCGACGGTGGCCAATATGGTCGCGGGCGTGTTGAAGCCGTACGAGAAGAAGCTGGAGATGCGCGGGCAGGGTTACCGTCCGGCGGTCGCGGGGAACAAGCTGACCCTGGCACTGGGCTTCTCCAAGCCGATCGAGGTGAACGTGCCCGCCGGCCTCAAGGTAGCCGCGGTGAAGATCGAGACCGGAGGGCGGGCGGAGGAAAGGTACACCATAACCATTACGGGGTCCGACAAGAGGCTGGTCGGGGAGACCGCCGCGCAGATCCGCAAGCTCAGGAAGGCCGACGTCTACAAGGGAAAGGGAGTGCGTTATTCAGATGAGTTCGTTCGGCAGAAGGCCGGGAAGGCCGCAGTGGCCACCGGCACGGGAGGAAAGTAATGCGACCGGAAACGAAGCCAGACAGGCGTTTTATACGCCACAGGCGGGCGCGAGCCCATATGGCGGGGACGGCCGAAAGGCCGCGTCTGGCCGTTTACAGGGGCCTCAACAACATCCATGCCCAGCTCGTCGATGACGCGGCCGGGCGCACTCTCGCGGCGGCTTCAACCGCCGTCAAGGAGGTCCGGGAAAAGGTGAAACACGGCGGCAATAAGGCGGCGGCGGCGCTGGTCGGCGAAATCATAGCCAAAAAGGCGGCCGGGCTTGGAATCAAGAAGGCCTGTTTCGACCGGGGGGGATTCAAATACCACGGGTGCGTGGCGGCGGTGGCCGAGGCGGCCCGCAAGGCGGGGCTGGAACTATGAGCGTTGACGCGACCGCCCTCGAACTCAAGGAAAAGGTCATCGTGGTGAAGCGGGTAGCCAAGGTGGTGAAGGGAGGCAAGCGCTTCCACTTCAGCGCCCTGGTCGCGGTGGGGGATGGCAAGGGGCATATCGGAGTCGCGCTGGGCAAGGCGGCCGAGGTACCCGACGCCATCCAGAAGGCGATTGAGCGGGCCAAGAAGCGCTTGATGGAGATTCCCCTGCGGGGATCGACCCTGCCCCATCCGGTCATCGGGGAGTTCGGGGCCAGCAAGGTGGTCTTCCGGCCGGCCGCGCCCGGCACCGGGCTGATTGCCGGCGGCGGCGCGCGCGCCATCCTGGAGCTGGCTGGCGTGCATGACATCCTGGCCAAGAGCCTGGGCAACACCAACTCGCACAACGTGGTCCGGGCCACCCTCGATGGATTCCGGAAGCTGGCCCTCTGGGGGGATTCGCGCCGGCTTCGCCGGCAGTCCGTCGCCGGCGGGGGGGAAAACAGGCAGTGAGCGGAACCACCACGCATCCCGGCAACCTCACTCCGGCACCCGGTTCGCGCCGGAGGGGACGCTATGTCGGCCGCGGCCGTTCTTCCGGGCACGGCAAGACCTCCGGGCGGGGCATCAAGGGGCAAATGTCCCGGACGGGCGCCAAGCGCCGGCCCGGATTTGTCGGGGGCGACATCCCGATGTTCATGCGGCTCCCCAAGCGGGGGTTCTTCGCGCCCGGCAAGGTGCATTACCGCCTCGTGAACCTTTGGCAGTTGGACAACGCCTTCGAGTCCGGAGCCGAAATAACGCCCCAAGCGATGATGGAAAAGGGCCTGGTTTCTACGCTTAATCCCGGCGTCAAGGTGCTCGGCGAGGGGGATATCGCGAAGGCCCTGAAGGTTTCCGCCCACGCCTTCTCGAAGTCCGCGGAGGAAAAGATAAAGGCCGCGGGAGGAACCTGCACCATCCTCGGGGCGAAGCCGGAATCCTGAGATGAACGAGGCGTTTCGGAACCTTTTCGCGCTCCCGGACCTGCGGAACCGCATCCTGTTCACCCTGGGCATGCTCGCGGTGTTCCGGCTCGGCTGCCATGTGCCCGCTCCCGGTATCAACGCCCGGGCGCTCGCCGAGCTTATGCAGAACAGCGGGGCTGGAGGCGTTTTCGGGATGATGGACATGTTCACGGGCGGCGCGCTTTCCCGCTTTTCCGTTTTCGCGCTCGGCATCATGCCCTACATATCCACCTCAATCATCATGCAGTTGATGACCACCGTGATTCCGACGCTCGAGCGCCTTTCCAAGGAGGGCGAGTCGGGACGGCGGAAGATAACCCAGTGGACCCGGTACGGCACGGTCATCCTTTGCCTCATCCAGGCTTCCGCGACGACCACCTACCTCAAGAACTTGCCGGCCTCGCAATACAGCGGTCCTGTGGTGACAAACTGGAGCTTTTTCACGCAGCTCCTGATTATCCTGACCCTCACCACCGGAACGGTCTTCCTGATGTGGCTCGGCGAGCAGATATCGGAGCACGGCGTGGGCAACGGGATGTCCCTGCTCATCTTTGCGGGCATCGTCGCCCGCATTCCCTTCGAGGTGGCCGCCACCGGGCGGCTTGTCGGCATAGGGGAGGTTTCCTACCTGCAGCTCCTGATTTTCGTGGTGATAATGGTCGCGATGACCGCGCTGGCCGTGGTAAGCCAGCAGGCGCACCGCAAAATACAGGTGCAGTATCCCCAGCGAACGCGCGGCGGCGTTCCCGTGATGGGGTCGGTGGCGACGAGCCTCCCGCTGAAGGTCGACTATTCCGGGGTCATCGCGGTCATTTTTGCCTCCTCCCTCCTGGTGCTGCCGACCTACATGGCGCGGCTGTCGTTCGTCGAGGGCGTTGACTCGCCCATGCAGCGCACCCTGCGGGTTTTCCTGGACGCGTTCTCCCCGGGTGCCGTGCCATACGAGGTTCTATACGGGACCCTCATCATCTTTTTCTGCTATTTCTACACGGCGGTCATCTTCAATCCGACCGACGTCGCGGAGAACATGAAGAAGTTCGGCGGATTCGTGCCCGGCATCAGGCCCGGGCCGTCAACGGCGGAGCACATCGACAGGATACTCACCCGGGTGACGCTCATCGGGGCGCTGACCATAGTCGTAATTGCCATCGTACCGGAACGGGTATCCCGCATGATGGGCATCCCGTTCTATTTCGGGGGGACCACGCTGCTCATCACCGTGGGCGTGGCGCTTGACACGCTCCGCCAAATTGAGTCGCACCTCCTGATGCATCACTACGAAGGATTCATGAAGAAGGCGAAACTTCAGGGGAGGATGCCGTTCTGATGAGCATACAACTGATATTCCTGGGGCCTCCTGGTTCGGGCAAGGGCACATACGCGTCGCGGATAGCCGCGAAATACGGCATTCCAACGATTTCCACGGGTGAGATGCTCCGGCAGGCGGTCCGCTCCGGCTCCGCGCTGGGCGCCGAGGTGAAATCGTTCATGGAGAGCGGGAAGCTCGTGCCGGACGAGGTGGTTGGCCGGGCCCTCCAGGAAAGGATGGCCAGCCCGGACTGCAACAAGGGGTTCATCCTCGATGGTTACCCCCGCACCATCCCGCAGGCGGAAACGCTGGCCGGCGTCCTCAAGTCGCGCGGCGTCGCGCTGACGCGGGCCATCAACGTGGTCGTGACCGAGGAGTTGGTGCAGAAGCGCCTCGGCGGGCGCCGGTCCTGCCCGAAGTGCGGCGAGGTATACAACGTTTTCACCCTTCCCCCTAAGAAGGAGGGGGTTTGCGACAAGGACGGCGAGAAGCTGGTCATCCGCCCTGATGACCAGCCGGAAACCATCAAGAAGCGCTTCGAAGTGTACCGGGAGGCGAGCGAGCCGCTCATCGCCCACTACAAGAAGTTGGGCCTGGTGGGTGACGTGGACGGCTCCAAGGCCGTGGATGACGTGGTGGCAAAGATAGTGGCCATCATCGGCGGGGAGGTGTCATCATAACCATCGCATCGCCTTCCGAGATAGCCTCCATAAAGGAATGCGGCCGGGTGGCTTCCCTGGTCCGGGAGGAATTGCGTGCCATGGTGAAACCGGGAATCATGACGCGTGAATTGAACGAATACTTCGAGAAGCGGCTGGCGGGATTCGGGGCGAAGCCGGCTTTCAAGGGGTACCGGGGCTACCCGGCCTCCGTGTGCGTTTCGGTGAATGAGGAGGTCGTGCACGGCATCCCGGGCAGCCGGACGCTGTGCCGGGGCGACCTGGTCTCGGTTGACATCGGCGTGGAGCTGGGCGGGTTCTTCGCCGACACGGCGTTTTCCACGGGCGCCGGGGATACGGACGAGGCGACCAAAAAACTCATGGAAGTCACCCGGGGCGCGCTCTGGGAGGGCATAGGGAAGGCGCGGGCGGGAAACCGCGTTTCGGACATCTCGAACGCCATCCAGAAGTTCGTCGAGGCCGCCGGATTCTCGGTCGTACGGGAGTTCGTCGGGCACGGAATCGGGCGGAAGATGCACGAGGATCCGCAGATTCCGAATTACGGAACGCCCGGCCAGGGGATGGTCCTGCGGGCCGGCCAGATGCTTGCCATCGAGCCGATGGTCAACGCGGGCGGCCCCGCGGTCAGGGTGCTGGAGAACGGCTGGACGGCTGTGGCGGTGGACGGTAAAAGGTCAGCCCACTTCGAGCATTCGGTCCTGGTGACCGAGGGCGAACCGGTCGTGCTCACCCTGGCCGAAGGGGAGGCGCGCGCCTGATGTGTCCTAAGGAGGAGCCGGTTTCCGTGGAGGGCAAGGTGGTGGAGGCGCTGCCGAACGCGATGTTCCGCATCGAGCTCGAGAACGGCCACAAGGTCCTGGCCCACGTTTCCGGGAAGATAAGGATGAACTTTATAAGGATACTGCCGGGTGACAAGGTCACGGTGGAGCTTTCTCCCTACGACCTGACCCGTGGCAGGATAACCTTCAGGCTTTCCTGAGGAGGGAAGATGAAAGTAAGGGCGTCAGTTAAGAAGATGTGTGCGAAGTGCCGGGTCCTCAAGCGACACGGCGTGGTCCGGGTCACTTGCACGAACCCGAAGCACAAGCAGAGGCAGGGCTGAGATGGCGCGGGTAGCGGGCGTCGAGCTCCCCCGGGAGAAGCGGATTGATGTCGCGCTGATGTATATCTACGGCATCGGGCCGGCTTCCGCCAAGACCGTCATCGCGGACTCGCAGGTTAGGCCGGAGCGCCGCGTGCGCGACCTTACCGAGGACGAGGTGCACCGCCTCCAGACGGCGGTGGGCAAGTTCAGGGTGGAGGGCGACCTCCGGCGCGAGGTGACCACCAACATAAAGAGGCTTATCGACATCGGTTGCTACCGGGGGACCCGGCACCAGAAGGGCCTCCCCGTTCGGGGCCAGCGGACGCGCACCAACGCTCGGACACGCAAGGGTCCCCGCAAGACCGTCGGCGTCCAGCGGGGCAAGTCGCGCTCGGCACCGTCGCGCGGAGCGAAGCCGGCGGCCGGAGCGGCCCCCGCCAAGGAGGGAAGCAAGTAATGGCTGAAGCGGAAGAAGCTGCGCCGGCACCGATGCCGGAGCGGAAGGCCGAGAACAAGGCAGAACGCCGGATTCGGCGTTCCGTGCCCGCCCATGTGGTGATTCACATCAAGGCGACCTTCAACAACACCGTGGTCACGGTGACGGACAATTCCGGGGCGGTCATTGCGTGGTCCTCGGCCGGTTCCGTCGGGTTCAAGGGCGCCCGCAAGGGCACGCCGTTCGCCGCCCAGTTGGCGGCCGAGACGGCCTCCCGCAAGGCGATTGACGCGGGAGTCAAGGAGGCGGAAGTCCACGTGAAGGGTCCGGGAGTGGGCCGCGAGGCTGCCATCCGCGCCATCCAGGGGGCCGGGCTTGAGATAACGGTCATCAAGGACGTCACGCCCATTCCGCACAACGGCTGCCGCCCTCCCAAGCGGCGGAGGGTGTAGGCGGTGTCCCGCAGGTCCATGGGCAAGTGCCGCCTCTGCCGCCGGGAAGGGAGGAAACTCTTTCTCAAGGGTGAGCGCTGCCAGTCCGCGAAGTGCGCGATGGAGCGGCGGCAGACTTCGCCCGGCATGCACGGCGAGCGCCGGGGCCGCAAGCAGACCGACTACGCCCTGCAGTTGCGGGAGAAGCAGCGCCTGAAGCGGATATACGGGATCCGGGAGGCGCCCTTCCGGCGTTTCTTCGCGGTGGCCGAGCGCATGTCCGGAAACACAGGTGACAATCTCCTGCGCCTCTTGGAGAGGCGGCTGGGGAACGCGGTGTTCCGGATGGGGTTCGCCCCCTCGCTGGCGGCTGGATGGAAGCTGGTCGTCCACGGGCATGTCATGGTGAACGGGGTAAGGGTGGACCGGCCGTCGTACCTGTTGCGCGAAGGTAACGAGGTCAGGTTGGCGCCTTCCGCGCCGAAAGCCGTGATTGAGGTCTCATTAAAGGCGGCGATCGAGCGCGGCTTGCCGGGATGGGTCGAGGTTGTCGCGGACGAGTTGAGGGGCGTGGTAAAGGCGATACCGTCACGGGACGATATCGGGGTGCCGGTTGACGTGAACATGGTCGTCACCTACTACTCGAAATAATCAAGCAGGAGGTACCGGGAAAATGGGCTGGAGAGACTTCACGATGCCGAATAAGTATGAGTTCGATACAAATACGCTGAGCGAAACCTACGGGCGGTTCACCATGGAGCCGTTCGAGCGCGGATACGCCCTCACGACGGGCGTGGCCCTGCGGCGTTCGCTGCTTTCGTCCATCGAGAGCGCAGCGGCGGTTTCGGTGAAGATAGAGGGCGTGCCGCACGAGTTCAGCACCATCCCGGGCGTGGCCGAGGACGTCATGGACATCATCCTCAACCTCCGGCAGGTGCGCATGCGCCTGATTGGCGAGCCGCCCGAGAAGCTCCGGCTGGAGGTTTCCGGGGAGCGCACCGTCACCGCCGCCGACTTCGAGGCGAACCCGAAGGTGGAGATACTCAATCCGGACCAGCACCTGGCCACGCTCACCGAGCGAGCCTCGAAAATCTCGATGGAGGTGGCCGTCGACGTGGGCCGCGGCTTCGTGCCGGCCGGCGCGCAGGGGCCCGAGGTCGGAGTGGTCCTCCTTGACGCCAATTTCAGCCCGGTCGTGCGCGTCCGCCACGAGGTGGAGAACTGCCGGGTGGGCGAGGCCACCGATTTCGAGCGGCTCGTCCTGGAGATATGGACGGACGGGCGGGTCACGCCGGAAAAGGCCTTGGACGAGGCTTCGACCATCCTGCGCGACCATTTCGCCCTGCTGGTCAAGGAGGGCGGCGAGGAGGTCCGGACCAAGCATGTCCGTGAGACGGAACGCCTGCGCGAACTGGTCCTGCGGGCCATCGAGGACACGGAACTCTCCCAGCGCGCCAAGAATTCCCTGCACAACGAGAACATCAGGACGCTGGCCGAGCTGGTGACGAGGACGGACGAGGACCTCCTGAAGTTCAAGAACCTGGGAAGGAAGTCGCTGGACGAGATAAAGGCGACGTTGACGACGATGGGGCTCTCGCTCGGGATGGACCTGACGACGGTCCAGAAGGCGGACCAGAATTGAGGCACGGGCGCGGACTGCGGAAGCTCGGAAGGACCGGGGCGCACCGCCTCCGGCTCCTCCAGCACATTACTGAGGGGCTGTTCCGCTCGTTCCAGATCCAGACGACGTTGGAGAAAGCCAAGGAGGTGCGGCCGTTCGCCGAGCACCTGATAACCCTGGCGCGGCGGGGAAACCCCCAGTCGCAGCGGCTGGCGCGCCGCGTGCTCCACGACAAGATGGCTTATACGACGCTTTTCACGAAGCTCGGGCCGCATTTCGCGGACCGGGCGGGCGGCTACACGCGCATCCTGCGGGTGGGGCGGCGGCCGGGCGACGGCGCCGAGGTGGTGGTGCTCGAACTGGTTGGGCGTGAGCAACTGGGGGATGCCCCGGGCAAGGCTCCCTCCAAGGCGAGGAAGGCGGCCAAAGAGAAGGAAGGTGCCGGGGCAGGCCGGAAGTAACGGCCCCTTCCGAAAGCCGGGAGACAATTAAATGGCGTACCGGACCCATGACGCCGGAACGATAGGGGAGAAGGAAGAGGGCAAGACCGTCGCCCTGGCCGGATGGGCCTCCTCCATCCGCGACCACGGCGGGCTCCTGTTCGTTGACGTGCGGGATTCGACCGGGCTGGCCCAGGTGGTTTTCGACCCGCAGTCCGCCGGGGACACCGCCTCCCGCGCCAAGAAGCTTTCCACCGAGGACGTAATCAAGGTCACGGGCACGGTGCGCCGCCGGCCCGCCGGCACCGAGAACCCCCATATTCCGAGCGGCGCCGTGGAGGTCCGGGCGGACTCCCTGGATGTCCTCAACGAATGCTCGCCCCTGCCGTTCCCCCTCGACGAGAATCCGGACGCCTCCGAGGAGGTGCGGCTGAGGTACCGCTATCTGGACCTGCGGCGTCCGGGCGGCGCGCGGGGAATCAGGCTGCGCCACGACATAAACAGGGCCCTGCGCGAGTTCCTGGGCGACCGCGGCTTCCTTGAGGTCGAGACGCCCATCCTGTGGAAATCGACGCCGGAGGGCGCCCGTGACTACGTCGTTCCCAGCCGGGTCCACCCGGGCAGGTTCTTCGCGCTTCCGCAGTCGCCCCAGCTCCTGAAGCAGACCCTGATGGTTTCCGGGGTCCCGCGGTACTACCAGATAGCGCGCTGCTTCCGGGACGAGGATTTGCGGGCGGACCGCCAGCCGGAATTCACCCAGATTGACGTCGAAATGTCGTTCGTCACCGAGGAGGAGGTTCTCGGGCTGGCGGAGGACATGATGGCCGAGGTGTTCAAGGCAGCCGGCGTGGAATTGCCGCGTCCCGTGCCCCGGTTCACCTGCGCGGAGGCCATGTCGAAATACGGGTCGGACAAGCCGGATTTGCGCATCGACATGGTGATGGGCGACGCCACGGCCGCGCTCGCAAAGTGCGGCGCGGACCTCCTGCGGAAGGCGGTGGAGGGCGGCGCGAAGGTCAAGGTGCTGGCCCTGCCCGCGGGGGCCGCCGAGCTTTCCCGCTCCCAGCTGGACGAGCTGGACGCATGGGCGCGCACCCAGGGGGCCGCGGGGCTGTCCTGGCTCAAGGCGGGCGGAACGCAGGCCTCGCCGCTGGTGAAAAGGCTTACCGACGGGGAGAAGGCGGCCATCGCCTCCGCGGCCGGCGCGGGGCAAGGCCAGTGGGTTTTCATGGGATTCGACCCCTCGCCCAAGGTCGAGGAATTCATGGGGACCCTGCGTCTCAAGCTGGGGGAGCAGTTCAAGCTGGTGAAGGGAGGCTGGTCGGTGGCATGGGTGCGCGAGTTCCCCGCGCTCCATTACAACGCCGAAGAGAAGAGGTGGGAGGCCGCCCACAACCCCTTCTCGGCCCTCTACGCGGAGGACCTGCCCCTCCTGGATACCGACCCGGGAGCGGTGCGCGCCCACCAATATGACCTGGCCGTCAACGGAACCGAGGTTCTGGGCGGGTCGCTCCGCATCCACGATTCCGGGCTCCAAAAGCGGATGCTGAAGCTCATGGGGATGTCCGACGAGACCATCGAGGAGCAGTTCGGGTTCCTCCTGCGCGCGCTAGCGCACGGCGCCCCGCCGCACGGCGGCTTCGCCGGCGGACTGGACCGGCTGGTCATGCTCCTCGGCGGATTCCCCTCCATCCGTGACACCATCGCCTTCCCCAAGACCGCCCGGTCCGCCTGCCTGCTTTCCGGGGCGCCGGGGCCGCTTACTCCCACCCAGTTGAAGGAGCTCCGGCTCAGGCTCGTCGAGGAGAAGAAGGAAGGGTGATGCAGGCCGTTTTAATGGGCTCGGGGCCGGCCTCCTCGGGCGCGCTCGCCGATCCCGCCGTGATCGGCTCACTCAATGCCGGCCTTGCCCTCGCCACGCGGGCAGGCTACGCCTGCCGCGTGGCCCCATGGCCGGGCATTTTTCGTCGTTGGCGCGTTCCGAGGAACGCCGGCTCCACCGCTACGGCGGCAAGAGCCGCCTGCGCGCCTCCGCCGGCCGGAACGCGCCACGACTCAAAAGCGGCCGGCATAAGGCCCTCGAAGGCCGTCCCCTCGCCCAATCTAACAGGATTGCTGAAGTGACCGCCCGGGTGATATTCCCGCCGGGGCCGTCGCTCTCCCTCATATTCGGGTTCCGCGAGGAGAACCTGCGCGAACTGGAAGCCACATTCGGAGTCCGCATCATTTCCCGCGGCAACCAGGCGCTGATAAGGGGGCAACGGCGGGCCGTGGAGGCGGCGCAAAGGTTCCTCGAGCGGGCGCGCGACTCGGGGGACGTCGTCTCTCCCGGGGAAGTCCGCCTGCAGGGACCTCCGCGCGGCCGGAAGCACGGGGGAGCGGAGACGGGAGCGGCTCCGCAAGGCGCTCCGCAAAGCGGGGCGGGAATTCCCGCCGGGAACGCCATCCTGACGCCGCGCCAGCACATCATGCCCCGGGGCCCGCGGCAGGAGGCCTACATCAAGGCAATCCGGGAGTGCGGTGTGGTCTTCGGGGTCGGGCCCGCCGGGACCGGGAAGACCTACCTCGCGGTGGGCTGCGCGCTGGCGACCCTCCTTGAGCGCCGCGTGGAGCGCATCATCCTGGCCAGGCCAGTCGTCGAGGCGGGCGAACGGCTCGGCTTCCTGCCGGGAAGCGTCGAGGAGAAGGTGAACCCCTACATGCGGCCGCTCCACGATGCCCTGAAGGACATGCTGGACTTGGCGGCGCTCCGGCGCCTGGTCGAACAGGAGGTCATCGAGATAGCCCCGCTTGCCTACATGCGGGGGCGCACCCTCAACAAGGCGTTCGTGATACTCGACGAGGCGCAAAACACGACCATCGAGCAGATGAAGATGTTCCTGACGAGGCTGGGGGTGGGGTCGCGCGCCGTGGTCACCGGCGACATCACCCAGGTGGACCTGCCGAGGAACGTCACCTCCGGACTCATTCACGCCCTTTCCGTCCTTCGGGGGGTGCGGGACACCGCGGTTATCCGGTTCCTGCCGGCCGACGTGGTCCGGCACGAGCTGGTCCAGCGCATACTCGAGAAGTACGAGTTGGACTCCGCCCGGAACAGAAGGGGGGGGACCAGCGAGGAATGAAGCGGCAGGCCGCGGTCGCGGTGGAGGGGCTGGCCGGACCGCTGGCGGACCGCCTCGCGGCGGCGGTGGGAAGGGCCGCCGCAGCGCTGAAGTGTCCCGGGCTGGGGGCGGAAATCGGGGGGATGGACGAAGCACGGGCGCGGGCGCTCAACCGAAAGTTCCGCCGGGAGGGCCATGCGGCCGAGGTTCTCTCTTTTCCCCTCCCTTCTTCCGGTCCGGGCGGCTTCGCGGGGGAAATTCTTGTCTGTCCTGCGGCGGCCGCGCGGCAGGCCAGGAGGAGGGGCGTATCCCCGGGCCGCTGGATGGAGGAACTTTGCGTGCACGGTTACCTGCACCTCCTGGGCTACCGGCATGACGATGCCGAGTCCTCCTCGATGCTTTTCTCGCTGCAGCGTTCCCTGATGCGCCGGATGGGGAAGCCGTCGTGAACGGTGGTACGTCCTCCCTGCCCGGGGGTTTCGTCGGTTCCGTCCTCCTGGTCTTTTCCGGCCTGTTCTCCATCCCCGTTTCCCTTGCTCGGAGGGGGGCTCTGCCCCCCTTCCGACGGGACCTCGCTGGCCGCGAACTAAATTCGCGGCCGACTCGTCCCGCCGGAACGGCGGGACTGCGCGCGACCAAACATCGGCCGCGCTTGGTCCCTGCCTCCCCCCGGGATAAGGAGAATTGGATGATGGTAATTGCGGTTTCATGATGAATGACATGAATAATTCATCCGGATTGCCTGGTGGCTGGTTTGGATCGGTTGTGGCGCTATTTTCCGGATTATTCTCCATCCCTGTTTTCATAACGCTGAACGCGGCATTCGTCGCCATTGAGTTCGCCCTGGTTTCCATCCGCCGCACGCGCGTCCGGGAACTGGCCATGCGCGGGGAAAAGGGCGCGCGCCGGCTCGAGCACGCCGTCTCGAACCTGGACCGGTACCTGGCGGCAACCCAGCTGGGTATCACGCTGTCCTCGCTGGGCCTGGGCTGGCTGGGCGAGCCCGCCATGGCCAGGCTGCTCATCGGTATTTTCCAGCGCTTCGCCGGCCCGGTCCTCTCCGCGGTTGCGGCGCACACGCTGGCATTCGCCGTGGCCTTCCTGGGGATTTCCTTCCTGCACGTGGTCCTGGGAGAGCTTGTTCCGCGGACCATCGCCCTGCGCATGACCGATCCGGTGGCGCTCTGGATGATCCGTCCGCTCATCTGGTTCGAGCGGATATTCCGCCCGATAATCTGGTTTTTCGCCCGGTCCGGGGCGGTGGTCGTGCGGCTGCTGGGATTCAAGCCGTCACGCGGGGTGACCGGCCAGGTCCATTCGGTCACGGAGCTGCACATCCTCATGGACGCGAGCGAAAAGGCGGGCGTGCTGGACCGCCAGGAGAAGGAGATGATGCATGGGGTCCTCTCCATCGGTGACATGACCGTGCGGCAGGTGATGGTCCCCCGGGAGGACATCACGAGCGTCAGGCTCAGCAATCCCATCGAGAAAATCGTGCAGGTTGCTCTGGAAAGCGGCTATTCCCGCCTCCCCGTTTTCGACGAGTCAGGGGAGGAAGTGGTTGGCATTATCCACGCTAAGGACCTCCTGTCGCTGTATGGCGAGGCCGAGCGCGGCCTCATCGTGTTCCAGGACCTTCTGCGCCAGCCTTACTTCGTCCGCCCGGACAAGCGCCTCCTTGATGTCCTGCGGGTCTTTCAGGCCGGCGAGGTGCACCTTGCCCTGGTGCAGGACGAGTTCGGCGAGGTAGCGGGGCTCCTGACGCTGGAGGACCTGCTTGAGGAGATTGTAGGCGAGATCCGCGACGAATACGACACGAAGGAAAGCACCCTGCGCCTCGTCCGGGATGGCAGTTTCCAGGCGGAGGGACATGTTTCGGCCCGGGAATGCCTGCTGGACCTTGGCCTCACTCCGGGCGTGGACGTGGCGGGTTCGCTGGGCGAATTCCTCCGGGGAAAGCATGGCGGCAGGCTCGCCTCGGGCGACGAGGTGGTCCATGAGGACGTCACCTTCACCGTCCTCGAGGCGGACGCCATGGGGCGACCCCGCAAGCTGAAGCTGGTAAAGGGAGGAGGCAAGGGTTATGCGGAGTAGGCCGGGCCGGAGAAAGGGCTGCGTTGACACCCCCAAAGACGGGGAAGGATAATACTTCACCATGCGCGGCATGATCATGAAAAGACCGGTGTTTTACACGCTTCTGGCGGCTGTTGCGGCGGCGTCATTCGCCGCCCCGGCGGGCGCCAAAGGCCCCAAAATAACCGTTGCCGATGCCGATTTTGACTTCGGCCGGGTGCCCAATAACCAGGCCGTGGAGCACGTTTTCAAGGTGAAAAACACGGGGGACCGCCCGCTCGTCATAACGGCCGTCCGCACCTCCTGCGGTTGCACGGCAGCCATGATGGAATCCTCGGTCATCGAGCCGGGCGGGACGGGGAACCTGCGCGTTTCGTTCAACCCCCGCGGGGGGAAGGGCCCGGTCATGCGGACGGTCAACATCTCCTCGAACGACCCTGACAATCCCGCGCTCCAGATCAAGGTTTCCGCGTCACCCGTGGCGGCGGGCGAGGTCGACAAACCCCAGCCGCCGCCCAAGCGGACCCACGAGTTGCGGCCCCTCCTTTCGTTCGGGGGGAAATGCGCGAAGTGCCACGCGCCTGCGGGCAAGGCGGTCAAGGGCCGGTTTCTTTTCGAGGCTGTCTGCGCCAAGTGCCATGGGGCGCGCGGCGAGGGAGTGGTCATCGGCGAGGACAGGCTGGGGACGCGCATCGGGCTCGGGGCGATGGCGGTGCGTACGAAGGAAGGGCTCCGGCGGATCATCACTGAAGGATCCGGCCATCCGTGGATGCCCGGATTCGGGTCCGAGTTCGGCGGCCCGCTGTCCCTGGAGCAGGTGGATTCCCTTGTTGCCTTCATCATGAAAGACCTTAAGACCGAAGCCAGGGAACAGCCCGCGAAATCCGGGAGGCCTCAGAGGCCCCAGAGATCCCGCTGAACATCAACCACTCCATCCCCGCCATACCAATGGGTGCCATGCTGTTTGCCCTTCTGTTGGCCGCCAGTGTCGCGGCGCAGGCCGTACCTGCCGCCGCCCCCGCGAAGGGCGCGGCGCAGGCGAAACCTGCGCTGACCGCCACCTCCACCGGAAGCGCGAAGGCGGGGAAGGCCAAGGGTGCCGCTGCGGCTGCGGATGAAATCCTGGTACGGGAGGTCGCCATAGAGGGGACCGTGAACGTGCGGCCCTCGGGCATCGCGGCGAGGCTCCGCACCCGCATTGGCGTGGAGCTTACCAGCGACACCCTGCGTGATGACGTGAAGTCCATCTGGGACATGGGCTCGTTCGACGACGTTTCAGTGGACGCCACCCCGGTGCCGGGGGGATTGA